>Ga0126342_10000320_pt1 | contig 47533 bp, 30 predicted proteins | sample Cyp1metagenome_FD_92528 | JGI IMG/M metagenome (GOLD analysis project Ga0126342, IMG submission 92528) | Coral microbial communities from Lord Howe Island, Old Settlement Bay, Australia - Cyphastrea 1 metagenome | ecosystem: Host-associated > Invertebrates > Cnidaria > Coral ...
AAAACCATATAAAACCATCATAAAACCATCATAAAACCATATAAAACCATCATAAACCATCATAAACCCATCATAAACCCATCATAAAACCATCATAAAACCATCATAAAACCATATAAAACCATCATAAAACCATATAAAACCATCATAAAACCATATAAAACCATCATAAACCATCATAAACCCATCATAAACCCATCATAAACCCATCATAAAACCATCATAAAACCATATAAAACCATCATAAAACCATGTTTTCCCTTGTTTCACCATGTTTTCATGGTTCGCTCCCCAGGTTTTTTCCGCTGCCCAGGCCACCGCAAGTTGAAGCTCCAAGAGCCCAGGTCACGTCCCAGGCGCCGTTGTGGAAAGTTGGGATTTTCAGCATTTCAGTGATCCTCACAATGTGAGGCCCCCAAGATATAAGTTGGTTTATAACTCCAATAACTATAGTTACTGGGGCTTGTAAACCAACTTATATCTTGGGGGCCTCACATTGCACCAGGTGACTTTCAACCTGACATATGGATGTGGGTCAAAATGGAAGACCGATGTGAGACCACAGATGTGAATGTCTAGTTTAGTATTCACCATCCATGGTTGCAATTATTGGGGTAGCCAATTTTGACCCATATGTTTGACCAGGTATAGGCTTTATACTGCCAGATAAGTCAGAAGTCAGATAGACCGCCAGATACCTGACATATTTTCACCAGACTGCCAGATATACTTTGACATTCTGTTTGGCATTCTAGCTAACATTTTATCAGACGTATTTTCCAGACATTCTCTCTGGCATCTATTCTGACATTCTCTCTGACATGGGCACTGCCGAGCGCCGATCCAGCAGTGCCGACTGAGATCTGGCCCTCGCGGTTGAGGTCCGGCAGTGCCCACTGAGGGCGGAGTCCGAGGCTGCCGGAGGAGAAGAAGGAGAAGGAGGAAGGGAAGCAATTCTGATAAAACCGAGAGTCTAGAGACCCTCACCTGGCAGGTGGGGAAAAACTGGTGAACTATGGTGATTCGCTTCCTATACTTGGAGGATCATTCCACGGATCGTGTTAGCATAGTTCGTTCATTATTTGATAGATGGGAAAGCCCACGATTCACTGTCAACTCTGGGCGAGCCCATGTTTACTTATCCGAGAAGCGCTTTGGAGCAGATGGATATCGCAGCGGGTTGAGGGGCAAGTGTCCGATTGAAATCAAGATTGCATTGGGGCAGGCCGTGGAAGCTGGTGTAGTCTTCAGCAAATCATCCATGGAGGGCCTCATGACATCCGAACGCATTCCAAGCCAGTTCAGTGTGTCTATGAAAGTGAAGGCGACAAGATGCTGTGAAACAGGACCGATAGCAACATCGAGCCCAGCGCCTGGAAGTCTGGTGATGCCAGTGGGGCAGCAGGAGTTGTCAACTTGATTACAAGGGATGACAGAGACCGAAGAAACAACCACTTGCGATTCGTGTCATAAGAGATAGGATGGGCATCCACGTCAGGGTATCAACATTTGATGAACGTAGGTTTTGAACATGGGGGAATGGCGGAGGGTCCACATCTATGTTAGTTTACTGGATCGTACATGATTGGAGACTGAATGCTTAAGTTGTTTTTTTGGTTGGTATGTTACCTTGGATGATTGTTTATTTTGCATGCATGAGTTTAGTTCCATCCATATGTGTACATGTGTATTGTTCGTAATCATGAAGTACACACTGAATTTGGATGATAGGATTAGTATGTACATATCACAATGTGGATCAACCTTTGACCCAAGTGTATATACTGTAATGTATCTATATCCAGATTACTGTGTATACTGGGTAATGGTTTACTTTTATATACAGGTTGAATGTGGATGATTATTTGGTGATCCAGGCTACATGTATAGTTTTTTTTCATGCATATCAACCTTTGATGGAAATAGGTTTTACGTGGTGTTACCGGTGTTACCTTGTCTAGTGATACCTGGAATTTGGGGGCAAAAATGACCTAAGAGACCACAGGTTGACTGGCACTTAGTAGAAAACAAAACAAACAAATACAATACATGTGGTACCCGATGATACCATTTCTTTTAAACGTTTTTTTTGCCACTATTTTAAGACTGTTTCTGGCATATCGTATCTATTTATAATCATTATTGTTATTTTTCAACGATTATTTTTTGTTTTTACTTGATATATATATATATATATTGTGAATGTTTTAAGTTTCTTAAGCGACTGAATGATTGGACCAGCAGTCATCAAGCCAAGGATTTTTGAAGGGGTTCAACCATCGGTAAATAAGCCTACGGCCACTACTCCTGGAAACCAAACAGCGAATAAAAAGTCGTCGGCGAATGTTCGGTGAAGATAGTACACATTTCAGCATTTAAAATGATTAGAAAACTGGGATTCATGCTACAGCTATTTTTTTGCAGGGCATCGACATTGCGATGCTGCCTGGAACAACCACGGAAGTAAATAATTACAACATGTCCACGTGCGCTTCGCATCCTAGTCCCGCTTTGTCCAGGTGTGGTGTTCTCGCTCGACTTGAGAATTCCTCTACCATCTGTTGGTTTGTCCCATCCCATAGGATCCATGGTGCTGCTAAATATGGTAACATGGATCCCATCAATATACCCCCTTTATGTTAGCATATATACCAGCACCATGGATCCTATGGGCCTGGTTGGACCCTCCTGTAAGTTCGTTAAAAAATCCCAATTGTTTGTACCCTCTGGTAATTTAACATAGCTATTGAAAATTGCCATTTGTAGTTGATTTATCTATGAAAAGTGGGGATTTTCCATAGTTTTGTCAACGTTTACCAGAGGGTATGTTTTAGTCTGATCAAAACGCCAGCTTCGCTGATATTAATCCGATCTTCATGGGTTCAAATCCATCCTATCTTTGATCCGCTAACGATCCTTAAGGATGTTGACCCATAAATTGGGAAAACCACAATTAACACCAATTTTCCTCTGGGTTCATTTAAATATACAAGGTTTTTGATGGGCGTGTTTTTATATGCGTAAAACAACGAACTACTGCTGGTTGGTGGTTTGGAACATGTTTTTTTTCCATATATTGGGAATTTCATCATCCCAACTGACGAACTCATATTTTTCAGAGGGGTTGAAACTACCAACCAGTACTGTAAAATTTGCTCATTTTTCCATAGCAATGTAAGAAATGACCGGCGTCACGCCGCCACCCCATCTTTCGGTAGGACAATGGCGTCGAGGTCGGCAAGCTCGAGGTGATGAGGTCGCCTGGGATGAGCAATGAACGTGGGGCCGAAATGGGAAACTAACATAACTATGGAACATCACAATTTTTAATGGGACAACTCGCTATTTCTACGGCCATTTTCAATAGCTATGTTAAATTACCAGAGGGTAACAGTTTGCTATGGAAAATTGCCATTTAATTCGTTGAATTCTCCATTAAACATGGTGAAAAAAACATATAAAAACCATAGCTATGTAACAAATTACCAAGAGGGTAAGATATGAATGGACATACATGGAGGTTATGTTAATAGTACATATATATATACACATATATAACTGGTTTAACCTATGTTTACAACCTATCTATTGTATTCTGTTATAACATATCTATTCTAACCCATCGGGGATATAGGGATTGGTTAAAATCAAATTACCCTATCTGTAGAACATCATCATTTATATTACGGGACAGATTATATTACGGTTTTTCTTTTTTTTACAAGCCTACAGATAGATGATGAGGTCGTTTTTTTTTTTTTCGGAAATGGGAGGTTTGAATGGCAACATCATCTATACGTGGGGAATTTTATATTACCATGATTAATGGTTATGTATGTATGTTACTTGATCATGATGATTAGAACTATTGTGTAAACCACTATTGAGTCATATTTAAAGAGCCATATTCTGAACATCAGCCCTAGTATATGATTATCAGTACTATTCGACGGTTGCTACTTATAATATATATATATATAATTATATATACATATTTACAGTTATATATAGTTACAAACTATCATCTAATTAATATACTAGTTGTCTAAGTCAAACACATGACAATGACAATCACACTAATGTGGTAAACCCAATGCCATGAACCATAACAGCAACTCTCATTATAAGGGCATATCAAATCGACCAGATTTCAAGGATGTTTCCCCTTTCGGGTCTACTTAACCATGAGTATAATATTCATTACATAATACATCAAAATACGTTTGAACTAATTCGTGATAATGTACCATTCGGGGGTTTCCCAAAATAAGGATACCCCCAAATCATCCAAGTCATTAGACCACGGCTTAGTATTGAAACCTATGAAGACTTGGGGATGCCCAATTTCTCGAGGGAACCACCATTTTGGGTAAAGTACCAACCCTCTACAGATCATGAATCATGATGTATTTCGACGACCTCCTCAGTGCTATAGCTTGAAAAGGTCACGAACAGGGAGGGGAAATATCTTGCTTCCGATTCCCTTGGAAAATAGAGAGGACACTTGTTGTAAAAAGGCATGCAGATCTTGTTGTAGCTGTGTGAAGTATGACTATCTATGACTTAAAGGTGGAATTATATCTTGATTATCCGATTATTTGGGATTTATATGGGACCATCTTTTCATATCTACTATGACTATCTTTATTATATGGGATTCAAAGATGAAATTGGGATGTTCAATGGATGTTTTTTTAGGGGAATAGCGTTGTAAACCCCTTATATGTCATCCACATGAATGGGATCACTATCCCGTGGCTTGGGAAACATAGGTCATCCGCATTTGATTCTTCGCAAGCTACAAAACTGATACCCTCTGGTAAACGTTGACAAAACTATGGAAAGATCCACCATTTTGTAGCTGGGTAAATCCACTATTTCTATGGCAATGATTAATAGCTATGTAACAAATTACCAGAGGGTAATCTACCACTTAAACGAACCGGTGTTTATTAATCCTCGTTTGACGTGAACCATACGGGTTTGATTGAAACATCCGGGAATCACTGGCGGTATCACCTGAAATTTTCAAAAATCCATCATCACCTTTCCTTTTCATACAACAGTGGTTGGTGGTTTGGAACACTGGTTGGTGGTTTGGAACATTTTTTGTTTTTCCATATACTGGGAATGTCATCATCCCAACTGACTTTCCTATTTTTCACAGAGGTAGGTATACACCACCAACCAGATGCCATTCAAATTCCCATTAGATCCTATTAAACCATCATAATATCCCATTAAACCTCCATAAAATGCCAGCCAAAACCACCATAAAATCTCATAAAACCACCATAAAATGCCATAAAACTGGACTGGTTTCAATGATGTTCCAAGATGTTCGACCCTGCAGTGCAGTGGGATTTTCTGATTCCCATTGACAAAATTCCATCATGGCTGGCTTTCAGAATTCTGCTGGTCAAGGTGGCTCATCCAGGATTAACGTGTGTAGATGGAAATTAACGTGTATATATATATACTATGTAGATATAAACTCATCTTTGGGTTGATAGACTCTATGTATATATGTATATGTATATATATATATGGGTAAATTATAACGACCTCACTGTTCTCCCTCACTCGAATCATAGTTAATAAGGGAAATCATCCCCAAATGGCCGAACTATTCAGGTTAGTGAAATATTATAATTTACCCATATATATGTATGATATTTTTTTCAGAACTAATGGACGCAAGTTTGCGCTAACTTTCAGGTTTGTGTGTTGCAGTGACATCTACGAAAAATTCCTCCCCCCTGTCGAAATCTGTCGAACAGCCCTCATAAACCATGGTTCAGTGGGATGCAGGCACAAAATATCCATTACACTCTGGTTATGACTAACATAGCCATGGAAGCCATGGCCCATAGAAAAAAATGATTTTCCCAGCTAGAAACCTCCATTTTTTTGGATTTTCCATGGCTATGTTAAATAACCAGATGGTAATATAAAAAAACAAATCAACCAATATGTTCTTCACTCATATTTCATGAATCTCCATTTCTATAAGTGAAACGCCATTCTTAGTTCACTAGTCAAATTCCAGGATATTATCTATTCATTGCCTGGTTGGTGGTTTCAAACATTTTTTATTTTCCATTATGGGATGATCCTTCCCATTGACTTTCATATTTTTCAAGATTGTTATTTCACCACCAACCAGATATGTATTAATATCTATGAGTTACCCTCCGGTAAACGTTTACATAACTATAGAAAATCACAATTTTTATTGGTAATTCAAACCAGAAAACCATCATAAACCATCATAAACCCATCATAAAACCATATTAAACCATATAACACCATATAAAACCATCATAAACCCTAGATAATCTATATTCATTACTGTTTCATAATATCTCCATTATTCCTGGCTGGGTCGACAATTCCATCGCCAGGCCTCCGATTCCCGCGTTACCTCTGGCGACGACTGCGGCTTTGCGACAGGATGAGGTGAGGAAGGGTTAGATGAAACGGGGAATGGGCTGGTGAAAATAGAACAACATGTTACTTAAGAATACTTCATGTTTGAGGCTTGGTTTTGAACTTGGGGATTTCGAGCTTTATCATGTTCCATGCGTATGAAGTATGAAGCATGTAAAACTTGTTTGAACACATGGACATTCAGTTGATTCACCAAAGACATTGGATTTGACCAATTTCACCAATAAAATTGCATGGCACCATTTGAAAAGAAAACCCACCAAAACCTCTACGTTTTCTGGAGAAACCCACGCATTTATCCAAACAAGCATGAAAAATCATCCTCATCCTCCTCAAAATATCTCAAATTTCAGAAAATCCTCGGAATTTTGGGGTTTACCATGGCTTTCCCATGGCTTTTCCATGGATCTTCCGAACTTCCCATGGCTTTCCCATGGCTTTCACGTCCGCGATGTGTTTTTCAGGGCGTGCAGGGCGCCGTGACGCCGCAGCACCTGCTGCTGGCCACGTCGCTGGCCAAGGTGCAGGCGCTGCAGCAGTTCCAGTCGCACAATTGGAACTGGGGAAACGACGCTGGGAAAACGGTGGCATTTTTGGGGATTCCTATGGGATTATGGCACGATGGGATGATTTATGGGATTATTTATGGGACTATTATGGGATTATTTGGGGAATGATTCTTGGAATTATTGGGATATTTTGGGACTGTGGATATTAGGGGATATGAATATTGGATATTGGGATATTGTTCTGGTGGTTTTTGCACCATGGATACTTTTTTTGGGATGCTGGGATTCCTATCGGATCATGGGATTATGATGGGAACCCATGATAGGGGAATCCGTGAATATCCATCTATCTGGGTAAATTTCATCACGACCTCACTGTTCTCCCGAAGCCTGGAATCATAGTTAATAAGGGAAATCATCCCCAAATGGGCCTTAATTCAGGTTAGTGAAATATTATAATTTACCCAGAGGTGATATTATTGGATTACTATGGGATTGTTATGGGATTACTATGGGATGATTTATGGGATTCATTATGGAATTATCAAACAATCATCATTTATCACCACAATGTCACCATACTTTCTGGGATTCTGGGATTATTTATGGGATTTAGGGAATTTTGTTTGGAATTATGATGATTCCCATATTTTTATGGGAATTATTGTAATGATCAAACTTCCCTACAATGTGAGGCCCCCGTTCGATAGCTAAGTTGGTGAACAGAACTCCAATTTCACTATGGTTTATGGTCTTTATAACCATAGTTACTGGGGCGAATCTAAACCAACAAACATATCTTGGGGGCCCATGCTTTATAGACCCCATTATAGACATCTGGCATATCTAGTCCAGTAAACCTACTGAATTAAGCCATAATTTTAGCAAACAGAGGTCAACTATAAACCACATAAACCTCATTAAATCTCTATGTGTGTTTTCTGGTTAAACGGTTGCACATGGTCAAACCCATTCAACATCATTCAACTGTGACGTTATTCTTACAAGAAATGATAAAGTTGGTGAATGATGTGATTTCACCGTAATATTATTGTGTTTTATGTGATTTAACTATGATATTCATTGTGATTTATATGATTTAACTAGGATATAAATGTTGATTATTGTGATTTAACTATGATAGTAATGGTGATTGTGATTTAACTATGGTATTAATGGTGATTGTTGGTGATTTATGTTCGCAAACTATGATAGTAATGGTGTTTTATGTGATTGATCAATGATATTAATTGTGATTTATGTGATTTCACTATGATATTACTGGTGGTTTATGTGATTGAACTATGATATGAACAGTTTTTTTTAATTTGATTTAACCTTGATATTAACATATACAAACATGTATTAACCCCATTTACCCTCTGGTAAACTAACATTAACTATGGAAAATCACCATGTTGAATGGGAAAATCCACTATAAATGGCCATTTTCAATAGCTATGTTAAATTACCAGAGGGTAACCCCATTAATAATCCCATCAACTGTTAGTTTACCAGAGGTAATCCAGCCATTAACATATATAAACATGTATTAATCCCATTTAACCCATGTAAATCCCAAGTTTCTGCGGTGTTTTTCTCATCGCTCCCCGGGCCGAACCGCCAAGGACTTCAGTCGCGACGAGTGGTGGATGACCCGTGCCCCGGTGACGCCTCCGGAGCTGCGGCAGAGTCAGGTGCTGTCCGTGGACCTCAGCGATAACGAGGCGGATAACGAGGCGGATTATATTCGGTGCCATGGAGGTGGTTGGATCAACCAGGGTTATACAATGACACACACACACATATATATATATATACATAATATATATATATATAGTGTATGTAAATAGTTTTTATTGATAGTATATATAGTTTGCCAAGGATAACTGTTAGTACAACAATTAAAACAGTTATATTTAGATGGTGAATACACCTCATTTATGGTATTTTTTGGGGGTGGGTTACTATTGCTTTACAAACATTACACGGCATGGTTTCTTCAGATGCGGGATACTAAAAAAAACCACGGATTTCAATGCTAAAATGGTCTATATAATGACATGTTTGAGTAGGGGTACTCTTATTTTAGGAAACCTGCACATATACATGTAATACTACATACTATATATATATACACAACTGACTCTCGGAGCAATGCATAATTATGTAGATATTTATAGTTAAAGATAAATAGAATTGTTAAAACATAGAAACTTAAATACTAGAAATATTGTACGTCTCAGGATACAGATATATAGCACTGCACCCCGCATATGGCATATGGGGCATCGCAGCCTCCAGGTGATTTCCGCTTCGCCTGGGCACACGCCGCCTCTCCAGGGCCCAACGGAACCGGCGAACAAACGGGGCCTGTTGCGACCACCGGAGAGCGCCCTTCGGCGTTCGGCGTTGGGCGTGCGGGGCGTGCGTTCGGGTGGCCAGGCAGTTGGTGACCATGGATTGATGTTGAAATCCAATGGAAATCACCACTCATCACCATGTTTTTTGCTTATACAAATCCCAAGGAAAACTGGTTGGTGGTTTGGAACATGAATTTTATTTTCCCCAAAAGTTGGGATGATGATCCAATCTGACGAACTCATATTTTTCACGGGGGGTAGGTATACCACCAATAAGAAAACCTCATGATTTAATCAATTTGTGGTGAAATAAAACCATTCGCCTCCAAGGATGACGAAGACGTGGAGATCGTAGCGGTGAACGGTGAAACCCCGGGCGGAACGATCTTTCCCCGGCTGGTGCCTCCGGAGGCGCCAGCCGCGCCGCGGCTGGTGCCTCCAGAAGTGCAAGGAGAACGGTTGGGAATGGGTAAATCATCGTGGTTTATTGATATGGAAACATTCTATACCAAATCTGGTTGGTGGTTTGGAACATTTTTTATTTTTCCATATGCTGGGAATAATCATATTTTGCAGAGGGGTTGAAACCACCAACCAAAAATATATCATGGTTAATGGAACTTAATAGATATGACTGAATATTTAGTGGTTAATTATCACTTGGTGGTTCATCCCTCTTAGTAAGTGGGTTAATTTTATAAGTGGATTAATCCTAGTTATCCCATTTATAACTGGGTTATAATCCACTTACAAAGTGGGATGAACCACCATGTATATATATATATGGATAAATTATATACTATAATGACTGCATAATCACGACAAAATCTAGTTCATCTACTTTACTTAGCTAGTCATTGAACAGATTTGAGCAGTATATCATTCATCACTGTTATGAATCAGATTTTCCTTCTCTATCATACCCTAAACACTCCCCAGAAACCATGGTTTAGTAGGGTCTAGTAGGGTCTGGGGTTGGTTTGAAATTGGATTTAACATACCCTCATCTTCCAGTTACCTCTCAGATGAGCAACCAAGATGATTTTACCTTATGGGTATTGGATGGTATTGGTTGGCTACCTATCTGATAGGAAACTGGAAGATGAGGAGATTGAGAGGCCCCCCCAAAAAAAAACATGAACAGCAATTCGTCATTTTTTGAGAATCGGATTTTCCTTGTCTATCTGTTTTGGGGTTACGACAGTATCTGCTTGATATAACATTGGGGTTTATCATAAACCACTGGGAAGCCAAAAAGACATTGCAACCATTTTTTCCGGGATATTCCAATATCTCTTGCCCTCTGGTAAACTAACGTAACTATGGAAAATCACCATGTTTAATGAATAAATGATTTAGCTATGGCATCTATGTCAACGTTTACCAGAGGGTAGTTCCATTGCACACTGAGCCCATGGTTTTTTACTCTTCGCGCACGGAAACCGTGAGAAAAATCGCTCAGGTTCATTGGTTGTCGCATCAATTTCTACAAGGTTGGCCCCCATTATATAAATTGGTTGATAAAGCTTATCAACTATAGTTACACTATGTTATAATTGCATATTGCCATAAAACCTAGTTGTTGTATATAGTTACATTCCAACTATCCTGGATGGGCGCCTCACCAAGCGTCTGATTTTTCTGTGGAAATCATGGGGCTCATATTTCGGGTGGATGCCACGGAGAGATGCGTAAAAAAGAAAAAACGGTTTCCATAGTCATGTGGATAGCCCTACAATGTGAGGCCCCCAAGATAGCTAAGTTGGTGAACATAACTCCAATAACTATAGGTTTATGGTATTTATAACTATAGTTACTGGGGCGAATCTAAACCAACTTAGCTATCTTGGGGGCCTCACATTGTAGTCATCATCCATTTATAGATGGTGATTTTCCCTTATCATCCATTCATTTGGGGGTTCCCCGGAGTTTTTTCATTATCTCTGAATGACGATGTTTGTTTCAACCATGGGGCACACATATTACCATCCACTGGTCAACGATTTTCCATCGAATGACGATAACTGGAGGGTTTATACCATTTTTTCAGGTACTGGCAAACAGGATGTGGTTGATGTGTATCTAGTATCCCAACTATAAATCCTCATGAATGTCCTATGAAATTCAGTTTTTCAATGATTATATCAAGATTCAAAAAAGACAAGAATTGGTGGATTAATCATTAAACAACTGGATTTCATAGGACACTGAGGATTTATAAGACATGTCTCTGTTTTGTGATTTGATCATCACCCAAAACCGTCTTCGTTGGAGATGAGACATCCCCAAAACCCCACTTTTTCTTGTTTTTTTGTTGAATTAGCCCCTAGTAAATTAACAGTTCGACCCTGAAAATCACCCATGTTTAATGGTTTCACTAGTCTTCCAACCCCGATGACTGCCAAGGTCTATGTTAATATACCAGAGGGTATGTTTAATTGGGACTTTTACCAAGCCCTGCAAGACAACACCGATAACAATCGAATTCAGCTGCAGGAGAGTCCAAAGAGCCATCCCTACATCCGGAACCAGCCACGGAGTACCTGGGGGGGGATTGGGAATGTACCCTCCGGTAATCAGCTTGGTGGCTAGGTGGAAAGTCCACTAAATGCAGGTTGTTTCATGGGAATATCGTTTGAAGAATGGGAGATTTTCTCATGTTTGATTACCGGAGGGTTTCTCGGAAATCCGTCATCTGCAAATGATTTGCAAATCATTTCACAAATGATGTACTTTCCCTGTTTTTCGGTGCATCCTTTGGAAGAGTTTCACTCTGTTTCATTCGTTCTCCTCGTCTGTTCTGTGAAAGAACACTTTTGGAGACAACAAACGGCTGTTCTTGTTGATTCCGAATGTGTTGTTGGTGTGTAGAATCCGCTGTTGACCCTAATGTTTGTTGTAGAAAATCGCCAATGTTGTGTTCCATATGTTCCATGCAAAAACTGGGTATACCTCTGAAAACCCATGGTTGACAATAATTTTCCAAGCTGCCATTTTATGGTCCACCATTTTCTGACACACGGACATGCTGCATCATGCTGTTAATTATATCATATCCCATTAATAATATACATGTTTGCAGTTATCATTGTATACAAGGTGGTGCCACCCCCCAGTTTTTAGGTTGCTTTTTAAAACACTCATCTGGTTGGTGGTTTCAACCATGTTTTTCCATTTCATATATGGGATAATTATTCCCATTGACAAAGTCATATTTTTCAAGATGGTTATTGCACCACCAACCGGATATGTATAAATATCTATGAGTTACCCTCCGGTAAACGTTTACATAACTATAGAAAATCACAACTTTTATGGGTAATTCAATCCAGAAAACCATCATAAACCCATCATAAAACCATATAAAACAAAATGAAACCATATAAACCCATCATAAACCCATCTTCTGAAAACCCTCGAAATCACCTACTTCCTTCAACCCAACCCAGCGATTCTGACCTTGGACATCAGAATTACATCGTAGACGACACGTATCTCCCCAGTAGGCCGTTGCTTACATCCTCTGGTAAACATACAAAAACCTAATGAAAATGGCCATAGAAATCGTGGATTTAGCCATTGAAAATGGTGATTTCCAATAGTTATGTTAAATTACCAGAGGGTACACCCATTGTTGTTTGGTTAAAATACATGTTCCATATCCCAGAAAATATCCCATTCTACAACCACATCATGAAAACTCATAAGTGGCGAACTTAAATCCCATGATTGATATCTGGTTTTGTTTGCCTCACTACTTTGTTTCCCAGAGAAAAATCAACCACCCTGGCAACGCAGGATCATTTCCATATTATGTCCATCATATCAACATATTTTCCGATATCAACAGATACATATATATGTAGAGATCATAAACAAATACTGTACATGGCGATAATAACATACCAAAAATCAAAATGGTTTTGCATCCCCAAAGATTGATGTCATTTTTTGTTTACCTCTACCATCCACCACCCCACTAGGTTCTCAGACTTGGAGGATGACGACTTCATCCGACGCCTGCAGGTTTCACTGCGTTTGGTCACCTTTTGGGTGAAGAAAAAAACGGTTGGTTTATGTCCCACCCCATGAAAACATATATATATATATATATGTATTACATATATCTATAGTATTACATTTATATTACATATATGTATACGGTTTTTGATATTACATATATCTATAGTATTCTATTAGAATATTATATATATATATATGTAATATCATAACCATGGATAAACATAGACAACCATTGGAGTTATGTTCACCAACGCAATGAATCGCTCACTGCACGCACCACCTTGTGGGTATTGCTAATATCGAATGCTGTATCCCAAGAGACCAGTGTAATACCCATTGGTGGTGAGGTATGAACCAACTTGGTGGTTTTCTTGGGTTGATTGTGCACCCTACCACGGGCGCGGAAAAACCCAATGTGATCATTACCCTCTGGTAAATCAACATAGACCCTGAAAATCACCCATGTTTAATGGAAATTAGTCTTCCAACCCCTATCTGCCAGGGTCTATGTTAATTTACCAGAGGGTATTCAACAGGGTGAAGCAAAACCGGGTCATACCCGGAATGGTCAACATTTTTCGACTTGGGGATGCACCTGAAAACGCCAAACTCACGTTCTGTTTATCCATCAGACTCATATCTATATCGGTCGGTTGATTTTCTCCCGGTGGAGAAATCTGGGTTATCCAACTATTGGTTTCTAATTAATGGTGGTTAATGATGGTTAATGATGATGGTAATTAATCACTATGACTATTAATCACTATTTAGATTTATCTCCCAAACATTCCAACTATTGATGTTGTTTTGCCAGAGAAAGACTAAGACCCCCGCTGGGAAGTATGCCCAAAACTATAACACATGACAACTAGTTTTTGGTTGATGATTTTTAGATATTTATAGGATAATCATGTATAAACTAAACAACACATTTTTTTACTATCTCATAACGAGTTACTTTTCTACATGTTTTCGGCTTGGCTATGCTAGAACTTGAAACTCACTTTTCGGCGTGGAGAAAACAGGTTAAGTGAACTTGGCACTGCAAAAAGCAATAGGTTGTGGATCGAAAATTAGGCCCAAATGGGTACTTTATAAACACATGGGGTCTTCTTTCCAAATGGGTAGTTTTCAAACAAGTGATGGTATATATATATGTATATATATCAGAGGGAGTTGAACCGACCCCCTTGGGACATACACCCTTTAACTTAGGCTAAAATGCTGTCAAACCTGTTACACTCATGACACATCATAGCGCCTCACAACCCATCATAACCCATCATAACCCTTCATAACCCTTCATAACTGCTCTTAAGCATTTCAGTGCTTTAAAGTGATGAAAAATCACAGTTTTTCAGCTCATACTGTAACTCTTCATAACCCTTCATGGGTTCTAATAAATCTTGTCAGGAGCAGTTCAATGGCATTCTGAAGAATATGGCTGAAACACTGCTTGTGACAGATTGGAAGCCAGAGGTCACACTGACGATCGGCCCCGCCTCTCTTAGAGTTTATCCCGCCAATGTTTATATATTATATATACATATACATTTACATATACATACATACGTACATATTATGATGGGAAATATATATATATATATATAAATAAAAACACTTCATTCGATGTATACAACCATTAAGACAAATTGGGTGTGCCTGAAAATGAGAGATAGGCCTCCATGTATGGCAATTTAAATGTAAAACATGATAATAAATTTAAAACCCAATGGGATGGCTGGGGATATTAGACTATTACTAGACAACAATCATCATCGACAGTTTCGCATTTTCGTAGCGAATCTCAATTTTCTGCGGCAAAATGACCCCATGTGCCCCGTGCTTCCATCGCAACCAACACGGCGGATGCAGGACACAGTGACAACCTGACGGACGCTTCTGGGTTCCCTGACCCAAAGTGTGGTACCACCAGTAATGAAACATGTTTTGCTGGAACGTCAACTTGTACTGCAGCTGTTCTAAAACAGTTGCTGCCATATATACTCAGGGATTTCTCCATGTCCAAAGCCTCAATATGCCTTCTGTTCACATCAAAATAGCTGGGATTTTATGAATGTCGCCTTAAAACATGGTATTTATAGGGTAAAACCATAGCCGCTGCCGCCCTTTCTGATCTCCAAACCTCCATTTCATGCCTCCGATGCCATGCTCCTGGAAAAGGTGTGGCTGAATGACTTCAACATGATGTGTCTGTATTAGATATATATATATACATATCTATATATTTAATTATATCCACATATTATACATAATGGTTATACAGTATTTATATATATATATATTATTATAACTATATTATGATAAAATATACCTATATGTACCTATATGATAATACTTACTGTGTCCATTTGCAGCAGTTGATGTGTACTCAACAGATCCCACTACAACGCCGAGGTCGATCCCGACAAAAACGTGGGGTGATTCACGTGGTGACCGTGGGGGTTGGAGATCAGTACTTTCAAGAGATGGAACTTGTCAGGTTGGTTGATTATTATATACGTATATATATATATACATACACTATATATATACATAGAAATATATGGGTTTATTTTTGGGATAAGTTGATGATACGCGGGTTATTATTGGGATTCTAGCCATCTAATATGATCCAATATGGAGATAAAAGTGTATTGGGACTCTAACCATTATGGAGATAGAAGTGAATGTAATTGATAAATGATGCTTGGTTGATTACTATGGAGAATTTTACCACCCAATATATTGGGAATTATCACAAACCATTAGTGATTGGAGAACATTATCGACTGGTCAGTATAATCCCATATGATCATCAAATTTTAATCCCCTGTTAGGTTCATATTCCTATCTATTGATGATTGTCACAATACATTATTCAATACATGAATGGGTAATTCCTATTAACCGACAAGTTTTTGAAGGGACCGCAAACTGCTGGTTTTGAACACGGTTCAGGTGTTTTATGCCTCACGCGTCTTCCTTCTCTCTCTCTCTATACCCTCTGGTTATTCAAGAGTTTGATATGGTACAATAGCATATGTATAGATGATTTGTGACGCTTTGCATGTTAATAGTGGTGATTCTCGATAGCTACGTTAAAAATATTAACAGAGGGTGTAGAATATATATATATATGTATGATACATGTTTTATGTGATGTGTGTGTGTCCTTGCTATCATGTAATTAGTTGTTTTTGAAATGTACATACCTTTAGTATACATGCACATCCTATCATTTTCCAAGATAGATAGAATCCATTGCAATGTGCCAGGTATGCCGGTCATCAGTGGATGCTACCTATAACAACAAAAATATATTGAGACATTACCTGGACATACCAGGGTTTATGATACACATATCTATAGTATTCCGATGATTCAGAGATGGATATTTCTTAGTATGTCCAGAATGTCTCGCTACATTTGCTCAACATGTGCTGGTTATTTGGTCATGTGTTAAAAGAACTGCTATGCCATAGCTATGCCGAAACATGAACATGATATGTCTTTAGTATCTCTCAGTATGTCCAAATGGATCCAAATGGTATGTATGTTTCATTTGCATCCACTGTTTGCTAACTTTAAAACTGCTTCGTCTTGTGAAAGTGGATGCCGACCCCCTCGCTTGACCAATGATTTGCTAATGATCCTTATACCGCGACGCGAAGCGGGTGAAGCGGATGACTGGGTCGTTGAGAGTTGGGTACATCATGTTGCAGTTATTGATGGGTTTCTTGTTTGGATATAACGTATTTATATATATATATGTATAATAATAACAATAATAATAAATAAATATATATATATATATATTAGGACATACTTTGAAATGGTATCCATGCCATAGTAACATATACGACTTCTTTGCAGGGTATCTCAGGTTAATTAGCCACGATCCGTGGTTTTTGCGAAATTCAGACCCAGGAAAGCACAGTTGAATGTCATTGTTATATCCTCTGGTAATTTCACTTATATAGCTGTATATATATATGGAGAATCCACATGTTTAAGAGGCAAATCAATGTAAATAATGTATAAATGGGCCATGTCCCACAACCATGTTAAATTACCAGAGGGTAAGTATCCAATTTTGATCCATGATTGTCAGTATGTTACAGGTGTCTCACGATTTTTTGAACAATCTTGTCGGCATGCTGAAACGCATTTGTTTTGGCATGATGCAACGCATTGGTTTCAAGGGATTTCCCCTCAAATTTATCAAATATGTACATACCTAGACCATCCTAGACCCTCATGGTACCCACAACAAGAACATAAATCCTGAATTGCGGTATGTTTATAGTTCTAACATCTTGGCCATGGCCTCATTGCCCCTTTGTCCAAAGATGTCCAAAGGATGGCAACCTGGGTCATGGCAACCGAGGCCCAAGGGGACTGAAACCATGATTCACCATCCCATTTTATCCATTTTATCATAGGATTCACATAGGATTAGTCAACACCATCAGTGAATGGGGTACAGATTGGGTACAGATGGCTACATATGGGGTACAGATATTGGTATTCAAAAGACGCGATGCCAGACTGCCAGATTCAGTTAATGTGCTACACCCAATGCCAGTTGTCGGTTGACGTGGCCTTCACCCGCACATCGCCGGAAAATGGCCACTGCGCATTGTTTGTGGCGCATTGAAGCGATAAAAAAAGCCCGCAGGGCGGCTGTCTTGAAGCACTTCCATCAGTTTTTTGGGTTTCTGGGGACCCATGTTCCAGATGTTTCAGGTGCTACCAGTGACTACCTCTTTTGGAAAGATGAATTACCAGGTTTCACCTAGTAACAGCGACCTACATCTAAGGAGACCTCGGCTTTGTTTTGCATCTTGTGTTGCAAAAAGGATCTTTAAGCCAACATTGATGAACATTCCAACTAGTTGCCCCATGTTATCCCCGAAAACACTTCACCTCTGGTAACATGGCAATGGATAATCCACAAGAAATGGTGTCCCATTAGGGAGAATCCACTATCAATGGTGGTACCGCTGATGCGAAATCCAACCAGAAACCGGTCTTCTGATACCTGCAGCGTCCATGACTGAGGACACAGGGCCGTGCGGATTCTCAAGTCATTTCCACTGCGACGAAAAATTGATCCCTTTCCCCATCGATGGATGATCTACTGAATCTGATGACATCGAATAAAAGGTAGATATGTTTATTCAAAAAAGTGGCTCAAAAAAGTATAAACGAATAGTATTAGATATATTATTAGATCTATTCATTTACAAAAGTGTATCAAAATGCATAGATTGAATAGATCCAATACGAATGACACCATGCTTTCAGGGGTTTAGTGTGAAGATGGAAAGCACCAAATTCCTGAGCCTATGTTTACACAAAAAAACACCCAAAAGTAGGTCAAGAAGGATGCCAAATATTCCCGATACATACTCAGATTGATGTGTCCAATCATCCCAAGAACAAAACTCTGGCAGACAACTTGTGGAGGGAGGGATACTTTGCGGCTGCAAAGTGCACCAAACACTGTGCCCAAACACTGCGCAGCGCTAGGGCACCCTCAAAAGCGATACCTGTATACAATTTTATCCAAAAGTGCGTACATGCAAGAGGCAACATTAGCTCTCCGCCTCCTTGTTTCCTTTTCCTTTCCTCGTTTCTTTCCTCGCTCTAATCTTGTTCTTTTCTTTTCATTTCCTTTCCCTCTCTTCCTTTCCTCTTTCTTTCTTCCTCGTCTCTTCTGTCACTTTCCTTTCTTTGCCTTTCCTCTTCCTTTCCTCTTCCGTTCCCTTTCCTTTCCTCTTCCTTTTTTCTTTTTTTCATTGTCCTTTACTCTTCCTTTCGTCCTGTTGTCTTTACACAAAATGTGCTCCTCCATCTTCACAAGTACAAATTTGTTCCTTTCTTTCATAGGGATAGGCCCCCTAAAAGCGCTTGGTGTTTTTGAGCTTAGCGAAGACAATGAGTTTCGACAACGGCTCATACGTTGAGTTACCCGGCCGTAAACGATCAAAGATGTGCACAATCTTAATTTTCCCAGGAACATGAACATGATCCAAAAATATCTAACGTATTTTAAGATGTTTCCTGGAGTTGTAGATCAGGTTGGTTGAATTATTTGAACAATAACAATAACATTTGACAAATTAGGGTTGCTATATGTTGCTATAATCTTATAGTCTTTAATTTTATATGAGGATAGATTCGAAGCCTATGATACCAGATTTGGGCGATTGGACATCCACACCTACTGGCTATTTCAGCATTTTTTTTTGGTTCACCATGGCACCGTTTTGATTCATAGGGCATATCTACACCTTCCTTACCCGTCATTGCAGGTTATACCTCATCGAGGATGATTTTCTCACCAGTCGTGGTTAGATCTAAATGAATTGGCTGTTGGTGCACCGATTAAGCTATATTACATCTTGATAACCATATCCCATAGGATCCATGTATGCTATATATGGTAACATTTACCATCAATATACCCCCAATGTTAGCATATATACCATACATGGATCCTATGGGTATGGTTAAGTGTCATTATCTCATCTTACTGATATGAATGTGTTTGTGCTGTCATAAAGAAACCATATTGTAGGTATATCATGTATATATATAGACATATTGGACTATATCATATACATCATAACTCAGAACAACCAAACAAACACTGTTGCACCCAATATACATATACTATCATATACTATATGGAGTATATACATATTGCAACTCAATATAACTTTATATCAACCATACCTTCAAACAAGGTCGAAATTTCCCCGGCGAGGTCGGAGCGTCGAAGCTCTCGACGTGTCAGCCAAGGCGGTTCAGGGCGCAGAGGGAAACGTCATGAAACAAAACGGGCTGATGTAGTTGGATGATGTTGAATGATGATTCTAGAATTTTAGGTCTTACAAATGTTACACATGTAATATGTTGAATTTGTTTGTAGGATTCCAGATATACGTTATGTCACTTTGATGTTTTGTTTTTTTCTTGAAATCATGTTTATACATATATTATATTTATTTGGGAAAATGCAAGTTCAAACATGTTCAAACAGTATCCATACGTGAGTAGTTTAAGTACCGTCCCTGAGTAGAAGTCAAATGACTGTCAGCTTGACGCAGGGGCAATGGAAGATGAAGAGAAGAACCCCAGCGCGGAAGTTGAGGCGGGTGGTAAACCTGAATCTCTATAAAAATTGGAGTTGAAATGGAAAAAAGAACACTTATAAATGGGAATAGTCCATTGCCATGTTTGATTGCAAGAGGGTTTGTAGTAGTAGCTTAGTAGTTGATATACGGTTTCTTTACATCAACATATTCTTGCAATGTACCCATGCAAAGCCCAGCAAGTTAAGTTGGATAGCACATTCATCAAACACCTCTTGGTAATTTGTCCAAAGGTGAACGGTGAACAACGATTACCAAAGGATGGATGCGGCATTGGTGGTCCCTAGGGTTTCCCTATATAGTTACTGCCGTGTCGAAATGTACTAGAAAAGATCGACGTGCGTACAAGAACTATGAATTATGTAGTTCGGTGTTGATTTAATCGCTATTGATGCAAGCTATGATGATCTATGATGCATATCATTATATGTTGATCAAACTCATTCTTGTGCAACCACATTGACCATGTAATCAACTTAGCCCCATGAATTCATGGTACAAGAAGCTGATGCATGGTACGTAACCCGAAGGTGTTCCAAGTTGGGATGCATCAGATGACTCAACAATGGCGGTTTTCCATAGTTATGTAAACGTCTACCAGAGGGTAAGAATGGATTCTTATTGTTTATCCATGTTCTCCATACACCTTGTGTCACTGTGCTTGTTTGATTTTTTCCTACTTGAGATTAGTTGGTTTGCTTGATCTCTCTCCCTCTCTCTCTCTCTCCCTTTTGTCCTGAATGTATCTAAATGTGTTTTTTTCTATTTGTTTGCTACCTGTTCTGGAAACTTGACTTTATGGTTGCATGAAATGTTGCATGTGTGAAATCAAAGTCAAACCCTCACGGGTAGGTGTGACTGAAAATATCTCACCTCAAAATCCATGGCTGAATCATCATTATTCCCATTAACACGGACACGGGAATCAAAATGACCCCCATGACTTTCGAACCAATGAACATCAGCTAGATGGGGGGTATACCCTCTGGTAAACCAACATATAGCTATGGAAAATAGTCCATGTTATAGATGAATTTAGATGATTTACCTATCAACAAATGTCAACTTCCATAGCGAACGCTTAGTTTACTGAAGGGTAGCCGGGTAGCCCTTACTGACAGCGTTTAGCAATTGCCTTCGCTAGGTGCCGGATGAGGTGCCTCCATCTCCCATCCGCGCCTCTCGGAAGGCGTGGTTTTTCTCATGGTGTCATGGTGGATTTTCAGGCACCATATGTCACCATCAATGGTGAACACGTCGGAAATATACCATCATAGAAGGTGAGGCCCCCTAGATAGCTAACTTGGTTTATAACTCCCATAACTATGGTTTATGGCAGATATAACTATAGTTAATGTGGTTTATAAACCAACTTATATCTTGGGGGCCTCACATTGTAGACGTCCCTTTGCCCACTGGTTGGGCTGATTAACAGACTCTAGTAGAGGCTTCGCCTGATTCTACAACAGGTAGATGAGATGATAATGCATATTTGCATCATAGATGTCCGGCTTTCCCATTGGTTGGTTGATTAATAGAGGGGTTTGAAGGTTTACCCCTTTAACAACAGCTTTCTATGATGATAGATGGTATACCAGTTCCCGGCCCCTCTATTTTTACCAAAAGGACATTATTGAGCATCAACAAAGATGGGATTGATTATCTAATGATGAACATGGATAGTCAGGTCTGTCTGAAAATGGGGGGCACCAGCTCAGAGGTGATATGCCCATTACATTCATGAAACCACCACAGTACAAGATACATGTATAATTATTCGTTATTCGCATATCTACTAGCGTGGTGTACTATATTATATATGTTGTTTTTTTCTATCTCTCTCTCACTCTCTCTCTCTATATATATATACATATTATATTCTATCTCTATATCCATCTATCTATCCATCTATCTATATATATATATATTATATTATATATTATATATTGTATATTGTATATGTATTATGTGTTACATGTGTGGGAGAAGATGAGACCTGATAATTGTTTGTCTTACAACCACCAGGACAGCGTTCCAAAGAGCACCAGGGCTCGGCTTTTGGCCGACAGCGACGGTGGGGACCCACAGCTGAGCAGTGGCTGCGATCTATGTTGGATGATTACCCTCTGGTAATTTAACATGGTTAATATCTATGGTTAATATGGTTTTAATATGGTTTTATAGGGATGATAATGGGATAATGATGGGATAATACTGGGATATACCCTCTGGTAAACTAACATACCTATTGAAAATGGCCATTCATAGTTGAGCTACATATTCAACATGGTGATGTTCCATAGCTATGTTAGTTTACCAGTGGGTATAGTATCACATTCATGGTTCCTCAAAGTGACCTTTACCACCAATCCGAGGTCACTAAACCCCAAAAGTGTCACTTAGCCGTCTCAGAAAGGTCACAAGAATCAGCATCATGGCATAGTATTATTGTATGTAGTTTGATGATTATAATCAGACCTACGGGGGCATTATAATCAGAAGCATACCTATACCATGTTGATACAATATCTTTCATGTTTTGATGATTATGGTATCACAATCCATTAGGTATGTCTCTTGGGGATTATTAGATGATTAGTCCGGGGATTATCATAATCCTTTGTGTGATTCTTATGATTATTTCGGGGACTTTAGTATCACAACCCCATAGGCGAATCTCTATCAACCAACCAACTATAACGCTGCTCACATGGCTGTGTCTGAAAATGCCAGAATACCCGAACAATTTTGTGTATTTTGCATGGGGAGAAATCATCCCAAAATGAACATTTCAGGTTGGTGACTTTTGATAAGTTATCATATTTCGGGGGTATTTGTTGGGATGACAAATAACCAAAGCTGTTTCAAAGTGCAACCACAATGGTTGACCTTTTGAAGCGTTGCATCTATCCTCAAGTCTATAAAACATACATCCGATATGCTGAGAAGCACATACTGTACCACCTTTCACGGATTCATTCCAAACTACCCTCTGGTTATTTAACATAGCCATGGTATAGATGGCCCAGAGAAATAGATGGTTTATATTATATACCTATTAAAAATGGTGGATCTTTCCATGGCTATGTTAAATAACCAGATGGTGTATATATATATATATACATCACTTTCTTGAATAAGATGCCTGGAAACTTGAAACTCTTTATCTATTGGACAAGACCCTGGCAGCCCTGGTTTCCGGTGAATTCTCCCCCAGACCAACCCAAACGATCAGCGCAGCAAATTAGAATCCATGGTATCTGATTTTCCTAATTCTACCAAAACCCTATGGATCCAAGTACCTTCTCAGGAAGTGGGACTTCGGACTGGGGTATAATTTACGATAATTTGGAGGGTTAGCCGTACCTTCTCAGACAGTGGCCATGGATCCATAGGGAAACTGTGGAATATTCACAACCAGCACCACCAACTCATGGCAGGGTCGACATGTTGGGGATGCTATAGCTTGGGATTCAACCCACAATGACAATATGCTATGTAGATACTAAGAACTAGTTGTAAATAGATACTATCAATATTCCTATAACATGGAAAAGTAGTAAAGTACTGGTATCATAGGTACTCATGTCACTAATAGTTGTACACTTGTACATATATATGTACAATCCTAATAAACTATTTTATATATATATATATAATCCTAATAAACTATAGATAATAATATAATTAGAAACAATTATATATATATAATCCTAATAGTTTCTAATCATATTATTGTCTCTCTTTCATCTCCATGTCATTCCATGTCATTCCTGAGGTGATGACGCGCAGCCCAGCTGCGGCCTTGGCTTTCATGGATTTGGCATGCCTAAAATTCTGGTGCCCCCAGTTTGCTAGTTTCATTGGGTTGGTTTAAGGGAAAATCTACAGGAAACCATGGTTTTTACCATCAAATATAGGGCTTTCCTGTAAATTTTCCCATCATCCAATTCTATGATAGTTAACATCACTTCAGTTTCACCAGGTTTATGCGACATATATCGAACTAGTGAATTTTGGTTGTAAAGCAACTGAATCAGTCCGCGGGGGTGGCAGCACCTTCTAGGCGGAACTTACATCTGCCATGAAAGGGTACTTGGAATGCAGACAAAACGTTGAGAAGATGACATTGCATAATGTGTATAGATGATTATAGACCTAAAGCAAACAAAGATTGACTATAGATGGTAGATGATTATAGATGATTATAGATGATCAAAGATTGACAAACCTAAATCTATAGATGATGATAGATGTGTAGATTGACTCAAAGCCAAGCAAACCCTAAATAGACCTTAAACCAGGCCTAAGCAAACCCTAAACCAACCCCAAAAAAACTATATAAAACCGACCCCAAAAAACTAAACCAACCCGAAAACCAAACCCAAGCCAAACCTAATTAAACCAACCTCTAAATGAACCCTACAAGGTGGGGCCCCCAAGATAGCTAAGTTGGTTAATAACTCCAATAACTATGGTTTATGGTACTTATATCTATAGTTGATGGGGATTATAAACCAACTTATATCTTGGGGGCCTCACATTGTAGGTGCAAAATACCATGCGACATGAACAGTTCGAGCACCAAAATGGTGCAAATACAACGAAGATGAGAGGTTTGAACTCCAAAATGTTGCAAAATGCCGTTGAAATGGCAGTTTCCAGCTCCAACATGTTGCAAATAGCAATGGAAACGGACAGGAGAGGAGATCAAAAAAAAATCACAAAACGGAAAACACATCCGGACCCATTTATACACAATACACATCATGTAGATATAGGTATCCAAACCTGAACAACTTTGACTTTGGTATTTTGTGTCCTTCCTACTTGCATATTTTCTGAAACGCTCCCATGCTTCGAAAATCAGCCCACAGTTGTTTGATTGGAACTGCACTCAAATGGAAGGTTGATCACAGATGAATGTGTTTCTTTGTTTGGTGATGTTTCCAAAGATGAAGTAATTATCAGAGTCTACCCCAATTTGAGTCACGGAAAAAGGAAAGAATCCAATTAGTGTCTTCGAGTGATCCCCACCTTTACGCACTATGTATTCTGACATAGTTTCTGACATCATCTGGAAGTACAGACCTGGCAGGTGGGGAAAAACTCATGTTTTTGCTGTTTGCTGATGAAGCCTTTGCTGGACAGGTCCCCAAAATACCCGAGAAGCTGCTGAAGTGGAGGAGATGGGTGAGACGTCTAGAGCAATGCCCAATTGTGTCCTGGTGAGCACCAAAATAATGAGCTGGTATTCCATGTTCTCGTAACCAGGTTCTACAAGCAAAATCAAGCCCATCCATGTTCTAAACAAAATGACGTATGTTCCAAGTATTATCGTTTCTTTTCCCGATATTGCAGGATTTTGCTGCTTATGCCCCTAGTATAACTTGTATATAAATAGTTCCATGTTTAGCCGTTTAGCCTAATGATATGTATCTCCCTCACCGGTTTATTTTTTTTGAGTGTATGTTAACCACTTGTTTCGACTGTTTAGACACACCAATGAAATCGTAATGGAGCAGTGGAGCAGTGCAACACCCAATGGTTGATGATCATATAGGGGGTTAATCTAACCAAAACATGGCGGAATATCACAATGCACGAGTGATTTATGGGAAATTGGTTAATTACTATAATCACATAATCACCGAACTTTTTTTATCATCAATTTCCTCAATCCCTTGTTGGGTTCATTTTCCTATGTGTTGATGATTTGTTTGGGGATTATACTAACCAATCCCTGTTCCAATTCCCAACGCAGCAGGACCACAGTGATGCTTCTCTACCACCCGCCAGCGCTGGCAGTGAAGATAGGCCGCGGAAGAAACGCCGTGGCGGGCAGTGGCTAAGCGTTGGGCCTTGAAAAAAAAGGAAAATGATGAAAATCAATAGGGACTAATCGCAAACATGACATGGGGACCAGCCACTTTGGCCATGTCCATTGCGGGCAGTAAGCAATTTTGTCCGCCACTCATGTGGCATCATGTATTATCTGGTTGGTGGTTTGGCACATTTTTTTATTTTCCCCAATAGTTGGCATGATGATCCAATCTGACGTTTATATTTTCAGGGGGGTAGGTATACCACACCACCAATTAGTTATGTAATTTTGATCTACCCTTTGGTTATTTAACATAGCCATGGAAAATGGCCCATACTTGTAGAAATAGATGGTTTACCGTAATTTAAAATGGTGGATTAACTCCATGGCTATGTAACACATATAACAAATAGCCAGAGGGTAACTAAACGAGTTACTAAACCAGGTGGTAACTATATCAAATAAATAATAATAACTAAACTCCTAAACTCAACCAGGTGCTGAAAAAATGCTTCCATCATTAAACTTTTTTTCAAATAGCTAACCTCCATGGATGGGAGAAAACTTCGCCAGCCGGTCAGGTCGTCCAGGTCGTCCAGGTCGCCAGAGGCGCAACGCAATGGGGGAATAGTCTATTAGAATTAATAGTCTATTCTATAATAGTCTTTAATGGGATTCTATATAATAGACTATTAATTCTAATATTTTTTACAGAGGTTTAGTAAATTTAGGGTCTAGAATTAATAGTCTTACATGGGTTTAGGGTTCAGGTTTATTTTTCATGGTATTATAGAATCCTATTAAAATACCATGAAAACCCCTGTAAGTGATGGTTGAATGTTTATAGTCTATGTGGTTAAAACAATTTCATAAACCACCCCAGTCATCACCATTTTTAGAGGTGGGATTCAAACCATTCCCAAATGAGAGGTTTATGGCATTGTTTTATCCACATTAGACGTCTATAGTTTATGGAGGAAACCCGCACACTAAATGGGACAATATACATCAATATACATTAATGGAATGCGAATGGAATATAAGTCAGCTGACTTTGCAGGATTTATTCCTAGAAATTGAGATTTATAGCTGGGTAAAACCAACAAAGAATGGATACCAGCGAGATATTTTCCTTGGGATGTAATGGATAATTCTGGATAAATTGATCGGTTTCCGTCACTGGAATGACGATTAGGGTTCGGGGAATCATTCCCAAATGGCCTTATTTTGGGTATTTTCACGTTAGTGAATCACTATATTTCAGCCTGATTGAAGGACCAAAGGGACTACAGATCTGGTGGTTTGTTTCCAAAAATCCAATTTCTTTCATTTAGCCGCTTTTTGTTGTGACCTCAACCAAATTGCCCCTATAGGGAATCACCCAAAGTAAGAATTTGTTTTCTTGAGATGTTGGAATTTGGGCCCCATAATTTCTACTGTAGATTTTCAATATATATATATATATACATACATATATAATTATATATATATATGTATATGTTAGTTACCATCTGGTTATTTGTTACATAGCCATGGAAAGATCCACCATTTTAAATTACCGTAAACCATCTATTTCTATGGGCCATCTATACCATGGCTATGTTAAATAACCAGAGGGTACTATATGTTGCTATGCATTTTCGGATTGCAGCGGCCTAAAGTCGAGAATTGGCGACTTTCTGACATCTCCCAAGGTCGTTGCAACATGACCAGCAAAGCAACGCGTTACGCGTTCATGCCATGGATCCTACTTGGGGGATGAAACCATATAACATCGTGTTTGGTTAACATCGTTTAATAACCATTTAATAGCCATAATCATATTTTTTTAGTTATAGCCATTTATAATAATCCATAATATAACATATAACCATATATAATGTTGTGTTATAACACCATATATGCTTAATAACTATAATGGAATAGACGGGATAATCCATTTATAGTCCATAGTGAATAAGCCTAGCTACAATCCATGACGGGATATCCTGGATGGGATGCTAGTCCTGGCCTCTCATTCCAGGAATCTTCGATGAAGAAACAGTGTTTTTGAAAACATGTTTTCAAATCAGGAAATCAGGCTTCAGTTTTTGGGAAAACATCTGAAAACATCTGATCATCGCTTGAACAAAAATAAAAATAAAAAAATCAAAGATGTGATTTTTTTTCGACGCCCGAATCGATTCCCTCATGGCCTCAGCCATTGACGCCGAGGCTCAGGATGCCCAGGATGCCCAGGATGCCCAGGATGCGCAGGATGCGCAGGTCTCCAGGTGCCCGGTTGTTGCGACGTTGCTACAGGAATCCCATAGGGCCCATGCCGTCTATACTTGGAACTAACATAAACCCTGGTTGGTGACTGGAACATGAATGGATTATGACTTTCCAGAAACACTTGGGAATAATGGGGATTATAGTGGCTTGATGGATTTTAATTTATTGTTCCATATATTGGGAATGTCATCATCCCAGCTGACTCATATTTTTCAGAGGGGTAGGTATACCACCAACCAGAAACACTTGTTGCTTGGTGGTTTCACAATGTGTCACTTTTATTTTTGTTGTCTTCCAAGCTTACGTCGTTGGAATTGAGATGGCCAGCGGTCGGTGTGTTGGGGCCTGGTTTGGAATTTCGGGAAAAGCCTGCAGGGCAATCCTTCAATTCCAAAGCACCAACCCAAACCACCACTTACCCTCTGGTAAACTGACATAGCTATTGAAAATGGCCATTTATAGTTGATTTACCCATAAAACATGGTGATTTTCCATAGCTATGTTAGTTTACCAGAGGGTAACCATTGTTTGCTTTGAAGTTGTTGTTTCATTGAACGCACATGGGTTGGTACATGGCATTACATGGTAAATTCAGCGAGAAACGACAAAGGCGTAGGACATGATGCGTTCCCCTTCAATGGCCATTTATACCCAAATTTTCAGCAGCATCTAATTTGGTGGACATCAAATTTGGCACATCTCCTGGTGACAAACCCATAGAGCATGTCCTGTTCTTACGAAGCGTGGGTGCCTCTGGGGGATTCTGGGGGTTGCCAGGTTGTGATCAGGGTTTCAGAAATGGTTGTCGTTAATGTACTGGAAAGCGTTTGGTCAAGCGGTTTTGGGACTTGTTTGCTGAGTTTTGAAACCTTGGTGACTGTAAATGCTTCGGCAGGTTCACATATAGACATGTCACACTTTGCCAGAAATGCAGAGACTTGATGAACATAGAGTATCTTTAAAGCATGTTCTATGTTGGCATACAACAGGTTCCAGGTAAGGCTATGGATAGATATTCAATAGACGCATTGTTAGGATGATAAACACAAATCAGTTACTTCTCCTTGATATTTTTGGGAAGGAAACTGTTTCCCAAATCAAGATGTTCCTTCTACTCGAGGATGATCCGAATGGTTTTGGACTTCGACCAGTTCACAGCGTTTTCACTTAGGATCCTGCATTTTTATGGTTTATGGCATTCTTAGTCATAGCACCACGTCCCATAATACTGCATCTATAGTATTTTCATTCCTGGAACACGAACCCTATCCTAAACAAGCAGAAATAAATGGTTGATTTATGTTGCTTCCCTCTGGTGGTGAAAGATCCCTACGTAACAAATCATTGTTTGGAGAAAGCACCATCTATTTCTGTTTGTTTCCAGCTTAGTATTTTCTTGCCAACGATGCGCAGCCAGGGCCCCTTCGGACGCACCGGAAGCGGAGGAGGCGGCAAGTGATTCGGAAGTCCGTGGGAGTGGCTTTTTCAATGGATGTGACCCATCCATTCAATCACAACAAATAGACACAAATAGAACTTCACCCAACATGTTGGTAGTTTGTTATGATTTCTTATTAGCATGTATGTTATATATATATATGTATGTAGTATATATCCCTTGACCCGGTGGACCCAGGGAATTTAGGGTCTCAAAGATGGTCAAACGTCACATATTCCCCTAAAGACTTGTAAGAGTCTTCTGGTACGGAACCAACAAACCACCAAGGAGACCAGCTTCGAGGTAGAATTGGCTTCCATGGTAAGCGTGCATTGTATGGACATATATCTATACATATATATATACATATATATATATATACATATTACATATGTATGTAATATTAGATTATTACAAAATTATATCGTGCATGTTTTGGACATGAAATATGTATAGGATGTCTTTCCTTTTTCTACTCACCAGGACGATCCAACAGGCTTCTTGTTGCCTTCGGAATCACCTGACTTCGCTTGACTCGATAGCATGCATCCATAGAACATAATTTCAAATACCAGATCGTATGTAGTATGTATATATATAGTATATATATAGTATATATATATATAGTATATATATACATAGTATATATATAGTACATATATATAGTATATATAGATATATATATATATATATATAGTATATACATATATGAAAAAAAAAACGATAGGTCATTGCTGGCCATTGCTGGTCGCTGGTCATTCCATATGTTTAAAGGCCATAATTTCTGGGAAAACCTTGGTTGGGGAGTTTCAGGCTGAAATTATGTTTTGATTGAAGTATTATATATATATTAACACACGCACACTCACATGTTAATCCATCATATATTTATACTATGATATCATTTTTTCATATTTGGTTTTATAAGTTTTATATGTTTGCATTTATAATATATTGTTTTACATTATTTTTTTTATTTTTATATCATGTCATAGTACATTTTGTTTTTGTATTGTATATGTCATATACATCATACAATGTGAGGCCCCCAAGATATAAGTTGGTTTATATGCCCTAGTAGCTATAGTTATAAATACCATAAACCATAGTTATTGGAGTTATAAACCAACTTAGCTATCTTGGGGGCCCCACCTTGTATACATATTATCATATAGACATTTGTAGAGTCGGTTGGAACACCTCCATTTGATGAGAGACCCACCACCATGGGACGACGCAATCGATTCAGGACGTGCGGAGCGCAAGAAGATCTCAACGTTGGAGCCGCAGGGGGAGCGATCCTGGAGCATGGCACTTGGACCATCACAGTTAGTAACTGGGTGATAGATGTGATAAATATGTGATCAAAGGAAGTTGGGAAGCAATCACATATTGATCACATAATCTGGGAAAACACTCATGTAATCATATATGTACTAGTTGAATGTGATAAATTTATGTGATCACCATAGTGTTCTCATTTTTTCACACTAATCTGGGAAAACATGGGAAAACTATGTTGGTACCCTCTGGTTATTTAACATAGCTATGGAAGCCATGGCCCATAGAAACAGATGATTTTTCCCAGCTAGAAACCTCCATTTTTATTGGATTTTCCAGTTCGCTATGTTGAATAACCAGATGATATCCATAGTTGTATCCCAGTTCTAAATGGAATGATATAACTATTATAACTAGCTATGGTTTATAGTAACTATCATAGCCATAGATTATATCCCAGTTATGATAGTGGAATGACCCACGTGTGGGGAACTTACGATCACCAGGGATATGAAAACCACGATTTATGAGATGATCCTGCAAGTACACTATCACCGTGTATCATGCAGGCGTTTGGTTGGTTTTTGGGTATATCATGAAGGATGTAGTTTTGTTTTTTTTGTTCTTTTACATGTTTATGTTTGTATAGTATATTGTCTTTATTTATATATATATATATATATATATACATATATCCACCCATCCATCCCACATGGGTATGTTTATATTTCCAAGACTTAGGGTTGGTGATATCTTTGCGAATATCAAGGTTTATTTTGTGATTGGTTGGCCATTGCCAGTGACGTTGACAGCTGCATGACGACGTCGGAAAGCAGCAAAATTCTGACAGAATTGTTGATGTCAATGGCAGTATATTGTCATGTATGATATAATTATATATATATATACATAATATGCTTACATATATACTGTGATATAAACTGCCCACTAAATAAGGGACTGCAGCGATTTGTTTTGTCATATCAAACCTTTCGCGTGTGTGTGTGTGTCCCAAAGCAATTCCGGGGTCACTCAGCTTGTAACTGCGCCATGTGTTTGACTGGAAATGGGTGATGCCCGAATTTAGGTTTACTTTAAAAGGTAAAACACCGTCTTAATTCGTGGGATTTTTCATGGGGTTCCAAATTTTGATACAACCCCAGTTCAAATGATTTCCGTCTGCGATATCCGATAAATCTAGCACATCCCTGACCCCTCATGCCATTTGAAGAGAGCTTTCCTTTAAAGGATTCAGTTCATTTGATGTGTTGCTTTAAATGTTTTATTCAAAAGCTTGACACACCACCAGATTCATTCATTCAAAAACTTGACACTCCACCATCATCTAAAGCTGGCAATACACTGATTAGCTCCTGGCCTTGCACATTGATTAGATTCGATTAGCTGTTTCACATAATGAAGCTGTAAATGAACAGTCTTAACCTGGTTGGTGGTTTGGAACATGTTTTTGTTCCCATCTATTGAGAATAATAATCCCAACTGACTTTCATATTTTTCAGAGGGGTAGGTCAACCACCAACTGGCGATGCTTAATCCAACTGGCAATGCCAGATTTACCCCCAAGAGATGGCCATCATTCCCATATTCCCACTGTTTAAGGTTGGAATTTCCTCATGTGTTTGCTTGGTAGAAAAAAAACAAAGGTTAGTTGGCACTACCAAGCAATTGCAAAAAGCAAGGCTCTAAACTCGCAAAATTGGGGTTCTGACAATTGGAGAACCCCCAAATCCATAGGTTAGCCATCATCGTTGCCAATAAAGTGGCCATGTTAAATGGCGTTTTTATTTCCATTTTCAGACAAAGCCATCTGGGGATGCATCCAATAGACACTGGAACTATGATTTTCGGAGGATTCAAGCCTAAAAAATGCTTTTGATGGCTCCGTTCCCTTCTTTGAACTATGCCACTGGCAGTGGGACTGCAATATGGAAGTTTCCTAAAGTGCTACCCCAAAATCATCCAAGTCATGGATGACATCATGACATCATGGATGACCATTTCTGTATTTAATGAAGTACCGTAACGTATTGAAACAGCCATGGTGACGACTGGAGATCCCAAATGACTTAAGATCCCCCAGGACGAAAGTTCCTCCGTTCCGAGGTTCTGAAGTCTCCGTGCACAGCGCTGAGGCTGGAGATCTTGCAACGAATGGGTGAAGGGCTGGAAACATTGGGAAACTATATGAAACTATCTGGTTGGTGGTTTGGAACAGCTTTTATTTTCCATAATATATGGGATAGTCCTTCCCGTTGACTTTCATATTTTTCAAGATGTTTAAAACCTTCAACCAGCTATCATATGGGTGTGTTTGAACATGGGAACAGGAACGTTCTGATACATGATTGGATTGTTTGGGCTACCTATTTTCAGACAAACCTATAACATCGCCTAGCCTATAACCATTAAAATCATTAAAAGGAATATTTGGAGATAGCAGGAATATATTGGGGATATAATGGAATATAGTGGGGTTTCTAGTGAAGTTATAGGAATGACAGGGTATTTCCCAACAGGATGGTCATAGAACTTTTTTCTTTTCCGCTACCAAAGAAAAAAGGGTGAGGCCCACATGTTTTTTTTTAAATTGTTGTAAACCCAACAATAAATAAATCCTATATAATTATAAATCCTATATTTATGGGGACAATAGATCAAGTTAGATCATAATACCTCCAAATAGTTACCACTGGTGGAGGTGCTGGTGCTGGTGCTGGTATATTATTGGATTCTAAAATGTGAAATGTAAGCATAGACTAATGGGTATGTCAAGATCAAGATGACTGAAGCTAGCAGTTCTAACAGCTAGCACATTGGTTGAATATGTATTTAGTATGCTTGGTAGATCCGAGGTTGTGAAAAGAAGCACAATTTCAGGTCCGAGACACAGAAAAGTATGATCTGAATTAGCAACAACAATCACAAAGCTGATGGACAGGAGATATCAATTAGATACCTTAGGGTAATCCAGCATAGATATGGAAATTCAACGGTTTGTAGACGATTTTCCTGTGGAAACTATGGTAAACTATGTAACTTGGGGTTTTCCACATCTTTTTGTATGTTTACCTTGGGTACCCAACCGAAATGCAGGCTATCTTTCTATTCTGGATGGATCCAAGCACCTCCCGTATTTCGTATCAAGCTGGTTAGTTCTATCATGGTATATCCTGCTATATATATATGTAACATGTATGATATGTCCAATGGTATAAATATCATTTAACATTGGTTAGTTCATATATAAACACTCTATTTCCAATGTTTCATGGTTCTCACATTTTCCCGGGGCTAAAGTTTCTGGACCATGTCACAAACGATCACAAACGTCATGAAAGGGGTCCCCCCGTGGCATGGGCAGGTCACATCAGACAGGGAAGATCATTCACCTGCAAATGCTGAGGCCAGTCCCACAGTGGTGCCTTGAAATCTGAGACTACACCCTAAAATCTATGTTTTGTTTTAATGAACATATATGTGTTTTGCGGAAGTCACTTGAAATTTTGGATCCAAAAAGGATTCAAGGGGTTCTATAGAAGTGTCAGGAATGTACAACAGCCTGAAATGGCTGTACCTATCTCCACATGTCACGTGCCAGGTTGATGTCTTGTTCATTTGTTTCTATGTTTTCGTTTCAAAGAAGGAACTATTGACTATGGAGGCCATAGATGAACCTCATATCCAGTGAAGAACATAACCTGTCTGGAGGATGTCGGGGAACGTCAAAAATCTTCATTTGATGCACCTGATGGATGTCTGCAACAAGCTGCTGGCAGTTGACCATAAGTTTTTTTTCGCCTTTCTGCCAATAGCCATCGATCATTTATATGGGTGTGAGTCAGAACCCTGGTGATAGCCATCTCTTCACCCCCAAATTATTACTTGTGGTGTGGATGATAATCCCCCTAAATATGGTGAACTATAGGTAGCTTGACCCATCCTCATATCCATGACAGATGGTTAGTATCCCTATATATTCCAATGATTTGTTGCGAATAGAATTGTCTGATATTTCATCATGTTCCTCATGTCATCATATCCCCAGTTGAAATGTGGTTCCTCAGGATATCTTCCTCAATTATCCTCAATGATCGCCCAGGTGACCAAGCCGGAGAGGAGGCTGTTTTAGAACAAGGGCCTAAGGGGTGAGAACAGTAAGCCAGGTGTAAATATGAACAATCCCATTTTTTTGATCGAAAACCACTTTTTTTAGAGGGGTAAATCCATAAATCACCTCTTGTATATAGGTAAATCACCATTTCTTGATTTATCGTGTTTATCATCATTGATATGTATGTATATACATATATAATGTGCATTATTATATATAGTTCTATGGGCCATTTCCACAACTATGTTAAAATGTTAAAAAACCAGATGGTAAATGACGACGAAATGTGGTAAACCCAAGGATAAACTATTCCATACTCGCACAATACCACACCATACCACACCATATCATCCCATACATAGCTTTACCATGCGTCGCCATTCGTACAATTGTTGTTTGAAATAAACGACACTTTATTATTGGGTTTACCACAATCCCATACAAGGCCTTTGCGAACCATGCGCATCAACTACTTACAAACTATAATGATCCTAGTACCAATACAGCTGACTCCCATGAAATGTTGCAACCAACATAATTTTCACGATTTGTGGCTTGTATAACTCGATTAGATTGCAGTAATGATTAATTGATCGCATTTCACGTAACCATTCTTTCCATTTGGGATGCCTCAGCTATGATGAAAGTTGCCGAATGAAAGCAAAGTTAGTGAAGATAACTGAACAAGAACTATGGTTTACTTAAAACAAACTAGTTAATGGATGTTGATGGGATTTATAAACCAAGAAACAAAACTGGGGGGCACATTGTATAACCTCCCCAGGCAGTTTTGCATTTTTTCTGGATCTTTGTGAGTTGGGCTTCATGATCTTTAAACTGGACAGCTTGCGGCCAGACTTTTTGACATCCGAGAGCAGGGTTCAGGTTTTACAGCTTGCCATCGGAATCACAGATCGGGTCCTTGACTGGTTGGAACTTATATATATACATACATACATACACAGATATAGAATTACATAAGACAAGTTAATTTTCGGATCATGGCAAATGAAAAGCACATGTTTCTGCTGCTTTAAATTTATTGTGCCATTTTTACACTCTTATACCTAGTGTATTTGACCCATTGTCATTCCATCAACGGCTAGTCGTAATTTCCAAACATTTTACATAGACCCTCCACATGATAGGCCACTCTTAGGCGCCTCTTTCTTTTGGACATGGGCTTGTTTGACAATGGTGTGCACTCCCCAAATTGCAATTGTCATACAATGCGAGGCCCCCAAGATAGCTAAGTTGGTTTATAACTCCAATAGCTATGGCTTATGGTATTTATAACTATAGTTACTGGGGCTTATAAACCAACTTATATCTTGGGGGCCTCACATTGTAGTTTCCCTAATATTTTGGAGTCATCAAGCCCAGATTCCCAGATCATCATATTGGCCCACAATCATACCCATGTTCTATCCGAATCGTCTACTGTACTGATTAATATACTATACCGATACCACTCTACAGTAAATCCCCACTATCGTTTAGTTACATAATATACATATTATGTTTTTGATTCCTCTTTGATATACTATAAATCATCATTATTGTTCCTATGAATCGTCAATAGGGGGAAATAGGGAGGTTGTATCACTATGATGTACAGAAATTCGCCATACGCATGGTATATAATCCTCATTGTGGTGGTCAATATAGTCACTAATATACCCAATAATTATGATTGATACGTATTGATACTATAATAATTACTCATCATTATCATGATTGTTCCTACGAACTCCCATTATTATAATGTTTGTCATAAATCCCTATTTCGACCCATGGATGGTTCAGTTCTACCACATGTTGCTGTCCGTTGCAGGCGAAGTGATGCTTCCGCACCTTCAGATGATGAGAGACGCTCCAGGGCCTCTTGGCAGGGACGCGTTGGCCGGGTGTTTAGACACAAGAAGGGCCCACAAACTATGCAGGATGGTGCCCCCCAGTGATGGCTATGTTGGTTTATAAACCCCATGAATACTATAGTACCATAAACCATAATTAAGCCACTTCTAAACCGACTGAACGCTATCTTGGGGCCCACAAACCATGGGAAAGTGTAGAATTAACCACGACTTCCTGGTAGAAATCGTTCTGCACAACATGGTTTGCTGCAAAACCAGGGAGAATTGGGTTTCAACCCACAAAAATGGTAGATAAACTGTGATTCCCATTGAAATGTCATGGATCTGTGATTTAGATGTGATTTTTGGTTAAGTACATGTAAGTTGGTTTAACATAGGATTGGATTTGGGGAGCTATCGCAAGATGGGGTAACAACCATCTCTGGAGGCACTTGTTTGCAGCGTGGCAGCTGAAAAAGGTGGTTCAAAGATGACTTTCCGCACTCGGCCATTTTCGGGATTCCGTAGATATTAGATTTAGAGGGCATACCTTGATACATGTTCTCTTAAAACAAACATCAGTTGGCACATGATGTGTTTCTTTGACAAAAACGGACTTTTCAAAAAACTGTATTGATTGATGTACCACCCAAATGGATGGTTTATTTCATGGAAAATCCCATTAACATTTGGATGATTTGGGGGTACACCCATTTTGCCAAATGAAGGGTGTTCGTCCCATTCGCTATCCCAGGCGAGCCGAGGGAGTTTACGGAGAAGCCGCCAGCTGATTGGGATGGGAGGAGATTTCGCCAGTTTTTTTCGCCATTCAGATGCTGATCAAACGGAAAAAAAGGGTGGAAAATCATATCAACCTGGTTGCTGGTTTCAAACATGTGTTATTTTCCCATGATTTCTGGGAAGGTCATCATCCCAACTGACGAACTCCATGATTTTTCAGAGGGGTAGGTATACCACCAAGCAGCAACTATGTTTTACGACATTTATGGTCACATGTGTCTGAAACTGGGAGAAATCTGTTCCCATTCTGGGTAATTTTGAGTAATTTTGTCATGGTGAACAAATGGATGCAATGGGGGGATCCTATTCTTAGAGCCATTTTATGATCAAATGGGATTAAATCCAACCAAGCCCTATAGATCCCTATAGATCCCTATAGCAGATATAGGATGATATAGGCGAAATCAATCAAGAAAAGGTTTGTAGCAACCAAAATCAGATAGCGAGCACAAGGGGAAGGTGAAGGAGGTGAACCCGGGGTGGTCTTCATGTGTTTCCATGTTCAACGGCACCAACTGGTGATATTAGCCAAGTGCCTGCGAGACGTGGCAGCACGAATGTTTAAACGTTAAAACGAGCACGAGATCGTCTTCAAATTTATATGTCATTCATTTGTTTCCTCCAAATATTGTTTTGCTAATTACTGTATCAATGGTAATTAAACATGTTTTAACCAGCCAAAACTTATATAGATTGTTTGGCATGTATCTAAGATTCACCATGTATTGGTATATTTTTCTTGAAAGGATAATATATTGTTTACCATTTAGGACCCATTGTGATAGCTACTTCGAGGGTCTGGGTAGAGAGTGGGATGAGCTGAGCTTGTTGACACCCAAACCCCACAAGGACAAATCATCAAAATGGACAAGATGACGGGGAAGACTACTGAAACATACTGTCCTCACCAAAAGGATAGTTTATCGTCATGCGCATTCTCCCCTTTTCTGGTTTCTTTCCAGAATTTTGGAATCATGAATTTCATGAATCATATTTGCTCAGATATGGCTCTGGATCAATAGCTATGTAACATAAAATGTAAAGCTGTTCATGTGGATTCATCTGGATCAATAGCTATTCATGTGGATTCCCCTGTAACATTTTTTTTCCGTTTTTTCCAGGGGAATCCACTTCTGTATCTACCAATCCCAGCTGTGATTTTCTCCGGATTCCGCTCGGTCCAAGGTGAGGACGCACAAGCTGCAGAAGCTTTTTTGGGCCATGAATCCGAGGCGGCCAGGGGATTTCATGTCAGGAGGGGAAGAAGATGGTTGTTATGGTGTGTATATATTGTTTTTAGGCAGGCATTTATGAAATTTCTTCTTATTCTTAGAAATCTTATATTATGTTTAGTATGATGTTGAGTCTTATTTATATGAGTATGATTATATATATATATATATATATATATATATCAATAGTTAGTATTATTAGGCGCGTATCCTCTTAGGCCGACCTGCTTGGATGGTACATGACAAGCTGAGGCTCCAGATATGTTTGTTGGTCTAATATCCGCGATATTTATACGGTATTTCATCATATTTCATCATACTTCATCACCATTTTTATGCGAATTCTTGGAGTCATTTTGTATCATTTTGTCATTTGCACCATTTTTATGCGATTCCGATGGGTCCCACCTACCAAGTGAATGGATGTTATCGACAGTCGTAGATTTTGACCACCGTGAATGGAGCATACAGCAATCTCACTGCAAGGTCACTGGGTAGGAGTAGCGGGGTACCCATGTGGATGATAACTTGGATTCCAATGACTTTTAGGACCCCTCCAAAAGATCAAAGAGTGATATATCCCATCATATGCCACAACATCTTCCTGGCGGGTTGGTTAAGTAAATGTTTACATAGATGAAATGCGGAAAACCCAGCATTTGTAGATCATTTGAGTGGGGGTTCCCCATTGGGTTTTCCACCATTTAAGTAACGTTGACACCAGGGTATATCCCATGATTCTACAGGAATGAACCCCAGCATCCTGGCAGGATCCCAGTGAAGCCTCATATCGTCGCCAGCCAAGGTCCGGGTTTCTGATCGTAGAACTGGCTGAATCATCTGAAATAAAAAAAATGATGGTTAATGATGGCTATCTATTAGGCAGGATATGGCAGGAAAAAAAAAAATCATATAATATCAACTATCTATCCCATTATTATCCCATAATATCTACAGTTATGGCCCTTTACCAGTTATAAGTATTATAACCCCATTTATAGAATGTATAATCATCCCATTTATAACCAGTTGTAACTAATAAATGGCCATAACTGTAACTATATTGATAATATCATTGATGCTATATCCCATATTATCCCCTCGCATTTTTCAACTTGGTGACTTGATTGAAATCTGGTTTTCTTTCGGGGTCGCCCAACGGGCGGGGGTCCTAACTCGTGCACCGGTGTTGCACCGCAGATCTGGTAACCTCCGTACGTAGCATACATGCACCTAGCAAGTTCATGTAAGTTCGTGAGGATATTTGATATTACTAGATCCTGAAGGGTGGAATGCCTACAATGTGAGGCCCCCAAGATAGCTAAGTTGGTTTATAACTCCAATAACTATGGTTTATGGTATTTTTAACTATAGTTACTGGGGCTTATAGACCAACTTAGCTATCTTGGGGGCCTCACATTGTAGTCTTTTGGTCTTCCCACGGCTACGGCTACCTGCATTTTTTCGGAGTCTTTTTTCCAGTTATTGAGGGACGCATTTCTAGGATTCCAACGTGGCAATTTTCACATACCTCTTCTGAAGAGTAGACCGTTAGGAACTCATTTACACTTCACAGATGTTCCTTTCCTGTGTTGTAGATTGCCATTGCTGTCTTGGTAAAACACGGCAAATCGATAGGAAAAACACGCCCCAAAAATCTGACAATCCATTGAACCAACCCCAACAATGCTCCCCTGGCGTAGCATTGGCCCTATTTATTTCGGGGTCCCTGGTCGGAAGGTATCGGGTCAAGCCGCCCCTAGGGTTCGCTGCTGACTCTTGAAGCCTTAGCGGGTTGATTTGGATACCCGCGGGCGCGCCATTGACGTTGCGCCTTTCGACTTCTGGCTGCCGTTTGCTCGGCCCTTTGGTTCAATTTCTATTTGGGTTCACTTTGTCGCTCCTGGCTCTGCGGTGTGCCTAACACTGGATTTCATCTACGAGTTGAACTTCCTCGTATTTAATTTTGGTGGGGACACAGTATTGAGAGGGTGCGATCTATTTTCTGGCTCTGCAGCGTGCCTAACGCTGGATCATATTGGATCGACTTTGTCTTCAATTGGTCCTGAGTTTGACCTGCTTTGACCATAAGGTTCTGCGGTGGCCTTATTTACACCGGTGATTTCTCTCAGTTTTTCCTCGTGCATGTGGGTATTGCCTTGGAACATCATTTTCATTTTTGCGGTTTTCGGCTTTGCTTTTTCTCCAACTGACGGTCGACACGGTTACTGCTACCAAGCGCAGAGCTTTGCGAAGACATCGCTCACAAGCAAGGAGGCAGTGGTTCCTGCATCGGACAGGACAACGTGTGCTCCAACCAGCTGGATTGAAAAGAATTGCAAAAGTTTTGAACGCCCATCATTCAAGGGACCCTTTGCTTATCTGCCGCATCAGGGCAGCGATGGCATCAATGGTTCCTCCGGAAAAGGAATCCTGGAAGTGTTTTCACTGCAGGAAGATCAACAAATTCAGTGCGAATTACTGCCCCAAGTGCAGTCGTCCCTGGCAGGAGGTGATCGATCGGAGCTATGTGGACCCTCGAAATGTTCCTCCACAAGGCTCACGACCCAAATCCCCCAGGCGACAAGGATATGCCTACTCGACAGAGCAGGAATACGAGGAACCATGGCATTATCAGCCATGGCCAAGATCTCCACGGAAGAGGACGCAGTCACCGAGACAGAGGGCCCCACGAGCTCAGAGTCAAGGACGTGGTGGCAAAGGAAAAGGACAATCATCTGGGAAAGGACAATCAGCCTATTACCAAGATGCAGGGCCCAACCAGTTTCCATCGGCACCGGCAGTTCCCAAAGCCTCATCTTGGATGCAAATGGTCCCTTCACCAGCGGCTGCAACTGCGACTCCACCGCCTCCACCTCCAGCTGGACCTGCACTGGATCCGGTCAAGATGAAAGAGCTGTTCAACCTCCTAGACAAGAGGCAAGATCAGCTGACACCAGAGATTCAGGCAAAGATGCAGGAGATGAAGGTCGACGAAGTGAAAGTGGAAAGAGCGCACATGCATCACGCTGTCGATCATCATGGAGACGCCAAGCAAGAGCTGGCAGCAGCGCACCAAGCTCGAGGAAACATTCACTCGTCTTGGATTGCTTTTCTCAGTGCTTCCATGCAACAATGGAAGGAGTTTGCAGATCAGTTTGCTGCGCAGGAGAAATTGGCAGTAGAACGTATCACTGCTGCACAAGCCAAATATCAGAAAGCCTGCGAACTTCTGAGTCTGGAAAAGCAAAAGATTGGAATCAACCCTGGAGATGTCGCGGTGATCAGCGACGAAGAACAGGACACCAAGGAGATTTCGATGTTGAATGCCAATCAGATCACAGAAGGAATGCAACATCTCAGCACGACGCTGGCATCATTGCATTCCTCCGCAGAAGCATTGGCAGCGCAAGAACATGCAGCCAAGCGGCCCAGAATAGAAGAAGTGATCGACACGCCAGATGCCCCAATGGGATCAGAAAGAAAAGCCAAGGCCTTGGAGCCTTTTGGTGGGGCCAACTAGGTGCGACAATTTGGTGCCCTAGTGGTGTGCCCGGCACCACAGCCACGACTGCGCCGGTTCAAGTACAGTCGTGGCTACACTCCATCATTGATGAATGGAATTACAAGCCCACATGGGCGGCAGAAGCAGAAGCACTGAAGCTGGCATTTGAGGTTGGGTGTACCTCCTTTGATCATGCGGATGTTGATTCTGACAACTATTACAAACGTTACCTTGGGCTGGTTGGAGATCTCCCGCAATCCACCATGACTCAAGGCTCCATTTTGAAAATCTCAGGTGCTCAGAACTATGCTGATTCTCCTTCGCTGAAGTTCCCGCAGCTTGTGCATTTTGCCAATGAAGTTGAGATCGCTTTTTCGGGTAGGCCTGGGTCCCCCCTGATCCAGTCAAAGATGTCAGAATTTGGTTTTTCATCATGGCGCAACAAACCATGGGCATATCGACCAACGCAATCATCTGTAGAGGTTTCACATTTTTTGGCTGCCAATTTTGATGAGATCGCGAATAGAGTTTTGCAGAGTTCTGCAATCTTGCCGCTGAGCCATCTTCTCCCAGTGCAGCATCGTATCACGGATCATCACAATGCCGGACCTCTTTCAGATCGTATAAATGATTTGCCGCAGTTGCCATTTGGAATATTGCCTGCACATGGCCAATTTGATCAGTTGCCGACCTTTGCCCAACAAATTCTTGCGCGGACTGATGAAACCATTATTCCATTCCAAAATGACTGGGATCTTGGGGTTACGACCAGAACATGGTTTTTGCATCATTTCAATGAGCCACGATGTGATGTTTTTAGAATGGTCCAGCTGACTGGTGATGCCAATACTTGGCTCAACCAAATATGGACGGCTTGGCACGACAAAGTTGTGCTAGGAGATCGGTTTGTTGTTCATGTGGTGAATCCGAATCCTCCTAGGCCTGTCAGAGACAGACATGTTGCAGTTGATTTGATACTTTCACAAGGGCTAGGCTCAGAAGACCTCTCAGGACTGGGTACTGTGTGGTTTAGCGATGATTATGCTGGAGATAGACATTTTTCAGTAGCTGCCTCACTGCCACCGCGACTGACGGGTAGAGACCTTGTTCGCAGGATCGATGTCGAAGCCCTTTGTGCAAACCATCACTGCAATCTTCATCATGTCAGCCATGACATCCCTTTTACTGATGATGTATCTCATCACACGCTTTCAGGGGATTCCTTTGTCATTGTAGTTCAAGAAATTGAGCCTGCTGACATGTCTGAAGCTTCGGACCACGAAGAAGATTTCAACAATGATGAACACTTTGATTGCCCATGGGATGAGCCCAACACTGACATGGTGCAGGATGATGCCAGCGTAGGGTACTCACCTTCACAGGGTCTTGAGTTTGATGCCACCGAAAGAATCCAGGTCGACACTGTCGAGGAAGTGCATCGTTCACCATTCCTAGTGCACAGGTTGAATCATGATTCGGTCCACATGTACATACGAGCCAGCACCATTGAGATCGCCACAAGTGAAATTGCATCCTTCTTGGGCATTCCCATTCATGAAATTGTTGCGGTACATTTCCTTGCGGTCACACCGGTTGGAGATTGTCCCAGAACTACTTCGGTCATTTTGCAGTGCGTAGGGGATTTGCCACCAGGCTCATCAGAAAGGTTAGTACTGCTTGATGTTGAGATCCATCTTGCAAGTCATCCACAGGCGGCTCCTCCTGCACCAGTGCCATCACGACGAGTTGTGCGAATTGTGCAGTTTGTTTTGCGACAACACATGCTCATTTACGCAAACGTGGATAGGTATTGCATTGGCCAACATGATCGTTGTCTAGTTCACCTCAACCACCGATTGTGGGGCAATGGAGCTCCCATTGAACTTGCACCAGCCACGTACGTCAGAGTGAATGTGCCGCCATCTGACGACCCTAGGGTGCCGACATTGAGAGCTATTGAAATTGCACAGGTAGATCCATGGGCGCCAAGTGACAATGAAGATGCTGGTGAGGCCAACTCGGTAGGCTCAAACCTTCATCAGCACGGAAATTCTTGCAGCAGGCGTAACCAGCAGAGAACACTTGTGCAACCGACCAATCAACATGCACTGCCTGACCTCACCCAGTTCCCACCTGATGGTGACAATGGTTGGAGAGAAGTTTTTGAGGGCTTGCTCAACCAACATGGAACTGTTGAATTCTTGGAGGAGGGACCAGTTATTTATGTGCAGTCATGGTTTGTCAATCACATGCTCCATCCGGTTTGTGACTTTCCTAGGTCCATCAAGATTGACGCATTCTCGGCATGGGTGGTTCCATGACATTTGCACAGCATGGCAGGACCGTTTGCAACCAGGGACGCCAGTATTTATCCATGTAGTACAGCCGCATCCACCTGAGAGTGATCTGCAATCCTTTGTTGCACATGTTATCATTGAGCAGCACCCTATGCCGGGATTGGCTGCGGCAGTCCTCACTGCTTTTATGGTTGCCGACAATGATAACAGACTCATCCAGCGAGCAGCTTCATTACAACGTTGGATTGATTCTGTTGATGTGGTAGATGCATTAGCACTCAACCATGTTTGTGAAGTTCGAAGGTGCACAGCATGGATCGGGTCTAGACCAATCCCTTTGGTACCACGCACTGAACTGAATGTTGCTTGCAGTATTGTGCTCTACATTCCACCAATGGGTAGCGAGCAGGTCACGGATGTGGAACCTGATCTGCTGGACCTCCGGCAGACACGCATTGCTTTGCATAGACCAGTTGAGCATAAATTGGACGGAGACCCAATTGAAAGCAGCATTGTCCAGTGCCCTACCCCAGCTGAGATCCCGCAGGAACAGCTGCCCAACATTCAGGAACAAGAGCCTTTCATTCAGGACCTCCATCGATTGTGGGGCCCGATTGCCACTTTGGGACCAGGTAGGATGGAGAGGAGGGCTTTTGTGGTGGTTTGGTTCCTGGATGCTGTCCGCATGCCTGAATGCCACTTGGCACGAGCGGCTAGTTTGCATGAGGATTTCACACAATGGTCTGAAGAGATTTTGAGGGTATGGCAAGACTTCATTAGACCTGATATGGCTTTGAATGCTTATCTTGTCCAACCACAGCCGCCAGCCATGGAACCTGGAGTACTTGGTCATGTCATTTTGATGCAGCAACCCATCATACATGCTTGTGCGGTATTGCTCTCGATCTTTGACTCAGCCGTTGCAGAAGGGCAAGTCATGCGGTTTGCTACTTTTGTCTCTGTGCCAGTAACACATGAAAGACTCATAGCGGCGGCCCATAAGGAACATTTGTGTGATCCATGGCAGCTCCAAAATTTCTGCGCAACATTCCATGGAAACATCCAATTGAGACCTCAGGTTGATTTCCCAGTCGCCAATGGCCATGAGTTTACCTTGGTAATTCGACGCACATTGGAGCAGACAGATTGCAATGAGAAGGCGGGGTTTCCTCAATTTACCCAGCACGCATCCGGTCAGACAGAACCTCCGACACAAGCTGAGGACATTTCAGAGAAGTCTCTGGACGAACATGTCACCACTTGGTTTGTCGATGCAACAAACCAGCCAGTATGCTACAAGCCAAGACTGATTCAACGAAAGAACAATCAGGACATGACATTGCCAATTGAGGATTTTCGTGAGGCCTGGACAGATTGTTTGCGCCCGTTTGATGCAATTTCTCTTGTCAGTATCAGTTTGGATTCTGCCAGTAGAATCCATTTTATTGGTTTCCGTACTGCCACACAACCAAATTTGATCCCAATCATTGCCGAAGCAAGAATGGCCGAAACAAGCAGAGTTGAACCAGTCAGAAGAGCTGCACTTGTACCTCATGACAGTACTGTACGAGTTGTTTGGGATGTTTTTGGGATCGACCATTCCTTAGTTGACCGTGAACGTGCCCAATGTTGCAGCTTCACTCGTGATGGTAAGACTTGTGAGCCGAACGATATGATTGGGCAGGTGGATGGAACTTGGGTTGCTTTTTCATGGGACCCTGTCAGTATTGCCGCTTTGCCAATCAAAGTCGATTTCACTGCGGTCATCAAGACGCATGAGCTCCTTGATTCTCACTTTCTATTGCCCACCTATGACCTGCCACCGGACTACCCATGGCTGCCTGCTAGTTGGGATTGGGTCCAAGGACCGTGGTGGACACCAGGCTGGATTGGACATGAGATTCGACTTTATTATGATGGTTCGAGCTCAAAAAAGGAATCAGGTGCCACAGCAGGCTGTGCGGTTGCTGCATTCATCCGAACTCAGAATGTGTGGTGTTTTGCAGGAGCGCTTTCCACAACATTGGCACAGGGCACTACTTCCTACAAAGCTGAATTGCTTGCGGCAGTTGTTGCACACACAAGTTTTTGCATGATCTACTCAAGCTGCTCTCGATCTCTCAAAACGTTGTGCCAGTGGTAGAGCTTTGCTATGACACCCAGACCGTTGGTAGGCAAGCGGAAGGTTCATGGCAAATTTGGTCTCAACCACGTACTGGGCAATTGCTCAGGAGTCTCCATCACTGGATTGAACATAAGTTTCAGATTGAGTTGCAACACCGTCATGTGCATGCGCATCAGGGTGAGCCTGGTAATGAACTTGTTGACTGCCTTGCCTATCAAGCCGCTGATGGCAAGCCGCTTCATGACTTGCAACCTTGGCTT
>Ga0126342_10000321_pt1 | contig 47527 bp, 45 predicted proteins | sample Cyp1metagenome_FD_92528 | JGI IMG/M metagenome (GOLD analysis project Ga0126342, IMG submission 92528) | Coral microbial communities from Lord Howe Island, Old Settlement Bay, Australia - Cyphastrea 1 metagenome | ecosystem: Host-associated > Invertebrates > Cnidaria > Coral ...
ATATATATATACATATATATATACATATATATATGTATATATACATATACATATATATATATACATATACCTGGTTGGTGGTGGTTTGGAACATTAATTTTATGACTTTCCATATTGGGAATGGAAAATCATCCCAACTGACGAGCTCATATTTTCAGAGGGGTAGGTATACCACCAACTAGATTAATTTATATATATAAATGATATATTAGTCCATTTATGGGATAATTCTTGGGATAAATGGGATACACATATGGGATATATTCATATATATATATACATAGCTATATATCCCATAATAATAAACTATATGATATACACCACATGCTTATTTATAGTTTTCCCAAGAATATCAGCCATCTGACAACCAACATGGAGGCACCCATGATTTTTTTGGCCGAGGCTGCGCCACAAGCAGAAGGTCCTGGGCAATTCAACGTGCCGTGGTGGCACTGCAGTGGGGAAACATGGGGATATTATGAGGATAAGATGTTGCTTGGTGGTTTCAAACATTTGGATTATGTTCCATTCAGTTGGAAATAATCATCATCCCAACTGACTTTCACTCCATCATTTTTCAGAGGGGTTGGTTGAAACCACCAACCAGCCATAATCAACCAATGATTAACCACTATTAACCATTATGGAATAATCATCCCAACTGGTTGGTGGTTTGGAACATGAATTTTATTTTCCATAATAAAAAACGATAATCCTTCCCATTGACGAAGTCCATCATTTTTCAAGATGGTTTTTGAACCATCAACCAGGATGTTAGACATGGGATGATCAATGGGGATATTTCACCAGCGATATCGCAGATGATGCTGATTGATGGTGATTTCACACTGTTTGATGTCAAGGGTTACGATCATTTCATTGATGATTGTACAGGTAATCATCGCAGATGATACCCTCCGTTAATTTGTTACATAGCTATTGAAAATGGCCCATTTATAAATTTATAGATGGTTTACCTGTTAAAGATGGTGATTGTTCATGGCAAACTGTTAGTCATAACCAGATGGTAGTTGTTTCATAACTATGGAAAAATCCACCATTTTCAATAGGTAAATCCACAATTTCTATGGCCATTTTCAATAGCTATTTTGACAAAACCAGAGGGTATTGCATTGATATCTCGTTGATACAATTCCCATTCATATTACATCAACATAGTCATAACCAGATGATTTCCCAAATATCAATCCCAGTGATATCCCAAAATATCAATAACCCTCTGGTAAACATACAAAAAACTATGGAAAATCACCATTTTCAATAGTCATAACCAGATGACAGGCTTAATAGTTATAGTGGATTTACCTACTGAAAATTACCATTTATTATAACATTGATACAATTCCCATAGCCAGATGATAGTTGTATGCTATATATGGTAACATGGATCCCATCAATATACCCCCTTTATGTTAGCATATACACCCTTTATGTTTCAATAGCTATTTTTGACATAACCAGATGATAGGCTTCATAATATTTACCAGATGATAAGCTATTGAAAATGGTGGATTTTTCCATAGTTTTTTGTATGTTTACCAGAGGGTACCCAATCATCCTATCTTCATTGCTAGTTAATCTAGTTATATCCCCACCCAGTTACCCATGGAACATCTTAAAATCCCTCAAAAAACCAGATGACAGGCTTAATAGTTATAGTGGATTTACCTACTGAAAATTACCATTTATTATAACATTGATACAATTCCCATAACCAGATGATAGTTGTTTGATCGTTTCAATGTGTTTTTTTCATCTTTCGATCGACAGGTTTCGATCCCCTAAGGACTTGGTCAACGCCTTTCAGCACCGCGCTGGCGCGGTCAACGCCCCACACGCCGGGCACGCGCCTGCCCCGTGTGCTGCACAGGCGCGGGGCCGTGGAAGTCTAATGGGATTTTCAATGGAAAAAATGGGTGAAAGTTGGTGGGTACCCTCTGGTAAACATACAAAAAACGAACTGGAAAGATCCACCATTTTTCATGGGTAAATCAACTATTTCTATGGGTCATTTTCAATAGCTATGTTAGTTTACCAGAGGGTAACTATTCCAAAGGTGATCCGAACTTCTTAAGGTTGACATGTTGTAATTTACCCAGATGTACTGGATTTCAATGGGACGATATTTTTCTTGATATGATTCAATCATATTCAATAGCTATAGTTGGTGCTTTGAAAATTGTTTCAACCATTTTTTTTTCATATCTTGAAATGGGATGATCAGAATTGATGGGATGTTTGAGGTTGAAACCACCATGGCCGCCATGCCATCACCCAGGAAATGGTGATGCTACTTGGGATGATTTTTATGAGCTCATGAATTTTTATTATCCATGCTATCCTACTTACAACTGGCTACGGCAACTAGTGACCTAGTGGGTGGTTTGGAAGATGAATGGATCATTTTTCCAGAAACAGTTGGGAATGGAAGTCATCATCCCAACTGACGAACTCACCAACCATCATTTTTCAGAGGGGTAGGTATACCACCAACCAGTATTATTATTAACCAATGATTAACCATCATTAACCACTATTAACCACCATTTTCCTATGGTTTTCCCATGGTTTTCGATGATCCTGCTGGGTGGGGTGGCCATAAAAAACCAAAGATATCGCGGTGAAGCGGGCAATTTGGCACGTCGGGTTGGGCACACAATGGATCCTGGAAGATCTGGAATGCGAACAATGTGACTATGGACCAATACCTATAGATACAATTTGTTAGGGGATTAACATTCATTTACCAGCAATTTTGATGTTCACCAGGCGTACAGGGTTTTGACCCATCCCCATGTGTGTTCCGTTGACGTTCGGAAGAATTCGGAAGTTCCTCTGTGCAGTTTTGGGGATCACTGGATCACCAAGAAAAATCAGCTGCTGAGCGCCAGCGAAGAACTGGGGAAACATGCTGGTTTGAATAGCCTCCAAACAAAAATAAAAATCCAAAAATTCTATGAACAAATCATCAAACATCCACCATGTCTAGATCTTTTCCCAGGCAAAAACGGTCGATTTCCAGGTGTTTTTTGGGGAGAAACAAATCCAGACCGCCACTGAAAACTCGCGATTTTTTTTCTCCTGACTCTTCGGAACGTCGGGGTTTGAAATCATTGCTGGATGGGTTGCTGGATGGGTTGGGGTTGGGAATCAACCATTAACCATAGATTAACCATAGATTAGTAACTATTAACCATATTTATATATATCCCATGACGGATCCATTCACGGTGCTGCTATATATGGTAATTAACATGGATCCCATCAACAATTTTACCCCCCAGTCATGTTAGCATTAATATACAAGCGCACCATGGATCCGTCATGGGTAGTGATGATTTATGGATTTATGATTTGCGACAATTTCCGCTGCGTAATTTTCGCACCAGGAAGATGATGATGAGTCTCATTCAAGTGATGATTAGTGTTGTTTGAAAAAAGTCCTAATCTTGTTGGCATTACTATCATTATCATGATGATGATGATGAACCATAGATTAACCATAGATTAATGTATTGGCTAGTATAACCCACAAGCATCAACTACCAGGGATTGGATCTCGCAGCCACTGCTGTACCGTACCTAACATGACACGTTCGTGTGTTTCATCCACCACGAAGCCCGGGGAACAAAAATCGGTCATGATCTGAGATTGACGGACTTTGAGCAATGACCACGGGGTTATACTACCTGATTTATTGGGGAATATGATTCATTCATATTTTAAACTGGTTGGTGGTTTGTTTTTTTTATTTTTCCATTCAGTTGGGAATGTCATCATCCCAACTGACTACAGTAATATTTTTCAGAGGGGTTGGTTGAAACCACCAACCAGTAAATCTCGGAATTCCTATGAATCAACCAGTTTCAGAGGGGATGACACAACTGGGATTTTGAGCACTGATCAATCTGATCAAAATCTGGTTCATTTCTGAATCAAATTCTGGTTTTCCTATGTCATATGCGAACCATGGTGCTGGTATATGAATCCCTACAAAACTGCCCTTGTCCAAAATCACCCAGTTTTGTAGGTAAATATATGTAAATATACCAGCACCATGGTTCGCATATGGCTATGTCATCCTGTTGATGTTTTATGACTTTTGGACCTGTGTTCCATAGATCAATCAAGGGCCTCCACGTCAGCATAGCACGTGACACGACCAGGCGCCGGCGGCAGCGGAATCTGGGAATCCCTTCGACATGTTTTAGCGACGCGGCTCACCTTGCAGCAAGAAGATCTACGGTTCTGTGGACATACCAACTGGTAAATTCAATGGAAATTCCAGGATCCTAAAATGGAGGTACTGTACCATATAAGACCATATTTTGTGGGTATATTCCCTTACATAGGCCTTATATAGGCCTTATATATGTTAGGACATAGCAACTGGTAAATGGGTGGTATGGCCGTATGGACATATGATTTATGGGGATATAAATGGATATTTCATATGTATATTATGGGGATATTGATATTTCATATGTTTTAAGTAGTCTCTGGTTTTCATAGCCTCTGGCAACGTTGTAAAACGTAGCCATGGAAAATGAATGAACATGGCCAAAAAAATCCATGTATTTCAATGATAATACCTGTTCTTTCAATGGTGATTTTCCATCGAAAACTCTTAAATTACCAAGAGGGTAGTCCAACAGAAAAAGGTACCACTCCTGACCAAACAAATGCTAGATTTAACCTTCAAACATGGGTTCTGACAACTAAACATGGTAATCTATTGTAATGGGTGTTTCCTTAAAACATGTGGGAACTCCGATGTTGCTTCCATTTGCTTCTTAGAATGGTGCAAGAGTGGGATTAATATTATTAGCAACTAAATAATAAGCTATTATCCAGCATCATTAACTATCCCTATTTCCTACAATGTGGGGCCCCCCAGTTACAAGTTGGTTTATAACCCCCATTAACTATAGTTATAAGTACCATAAACCATAGACTTCTTGGAGTTATTGGCACCAACTTAGCTATCGAACGGGGGCCCCACATTGTATGATTGCACATTGGATACCCAGAAAACATGGAATAGTTCGATTGGTAAACCATCAACGTTGCCTGGCAAAGCGATTGTCACTAGCACCCATTCCCAAAAGCCACGATCGCAAGCGAGCCAAGCGAGCGCCGATCCATGCGCCGATCCATGCGCCGGTGGTCACAGCGAGTGCAGCCGAATGCCCATGGTATGGGAGTCTGTTTGTTTTTGTTTATCACTTGCTTATGAAAAATCAGAATTCTTCGGGTATCCTGAATTTTGGACCAATCTGTCAATGTGTTTCACTTAGAAATAGTACACATGATTTGAATGAACACCCTGCAAAATGAATCTACAAAAAAATCTACTTAGATAGGATTAGCTAACTGCTTTACAACTGGGTTAACAGTTAACAGTTATAAACCATCATAATCCATCATATCCATCCATTAGACTCCAGTAGTACTCACTAGTTAACTAACAAACCAACTTCCCCATCAAAAAGTCAGAAAGTTCCACTGCAACTCGCTGATCATTGGTGAGTGATTCGGAACGACGTCGCGAAGAGGATGATTACTCTGTGTGAATTGGCAGGTGGATGAAGTGGATGGGATAAAATCACGTCATTATCCCCATGATTGACGTTATAATGTTATGTTATGATGGATAATATTAACATGGGGTTATATATTAATCCTTTATGAACCATCCGAATATGGGTAAAACAATGCCATGACTTTACCACCCATGACTGGGAATGGGAAGTTTATACCACCTATAAAAATGGTGATGACTGGGGGATGGTTTATGGCATTGTGTTACCCACATTACTCTAATATTGATCAAGCCTACAAAAGAAGAACAGATAGAACAGGTATGTTTTTAGCTATTTTAGTAGGAGGTTACTTTTCTTTTCTATCATTTTTGGGATGTCCATCATGTTTTTGCTACAAATGGGGATATATCATGATATATCTACGAACCAGCTGCTAACAAAAAGACATGCAAGGTGTACAAGATTGGCCATGGGATACCACCAATTAGATAGTATTCACACCAAAACATGGGAACTGCAGTTTGACGTCGCAACTTAAACTGAAAAACAGCCGGCGTGTTTCCCAAGCCGCGCGGCGCAACAAAAACAGCCAGCTGACTTCGGCAGAGACAAACACAGTTCCGTTGACCGATCGGTGCCAGAGGTGATCCAAGCGGGTAACACCTTGATGTTTTCCTTAGGTAGATTCCGAAAGAAAATGATCTTTCGGTGATCACACAGACTCGTGAAAAACTCTTTTTTTTTTCCCGCTTGGAAAATGATGTTTTCCAGGTACAAATAATATGGGCATAACATCTACTGGAGGAGTTTACAAAAAAATCTGGGTATAACTATGGTGAGTTGACCTTCATGTTGGGACGGGTGCCCGTGGCCTAACTTTTCTTGGCGTGTTTGTCTAGGAGTTTTGTGGTTGGCAATGTCTGAAAATGTGTCTGAAAACAAGAGAGTTGGCTAGCTGGAAAATGGTTGGATTTCTATGGATGGGAAAACCATCCGTTTCCATCCCAGAAACACAGGATTTCCCAGCCATTGTGATTTGCCATAGTCATGTTTGATCCAATGTAAAAAAAATAGCGCATGGCCCGGATGTTTTTTTCGCTGTGAAGCAATCCTGCGAGGAAGTTCCATCCAGGTACCCGAAATGGTAAACTATACCAAAAACTATGGAAAGATCCACCATTTTCAATAGGTAAATCCACTATTTCATGGGAAAACTATGGAAAGATCCAGCATTTGTAGCTGGGAAAACTCACAAAACGACTGGATGGCCATGGATTCCAGTTCGCAGTTGACATAACCAGGTTTTTTGTACTGGGAAAACATTCCAGAAATGTGAAGCACTGCTGGTTGGTGCTGACTGGAACATGAATGGATTATGACTTTCCATATTATATATATATTGGGAATGTCATCATCACTAACCACTATTAACCACTATTAATCACTATTCACCGTTATTAACCATCAACCAGGGGTAGGTATACCACCAACCAGACTTTGTTTCTGAACTTCTGAAGCCACGCAATTCCGGTTGCCGATCTCTTGCTCGAGCCTAGAGGCCCCATATGAATATCATCTTGCGGGCAGTAGCGAGTGATCCTTGGAACGAAACAAGACTTATTTGGAGATACACAGTTGTCATTCATCCATATGTATGATTATGTATGATCCTATTCATCTAGATTTCTGATCATAGATGATTACGATGAAATTTGATTTATTATTTGTATTTATCCATCATCCTTTCATTATCTTCCTTTCATCATCATCCTTTCATCATCATCTGTAAACACATCATCTATGATCATCTATGCAGTTTTAGCCTCAACACCATCCATGAAAAGCGGCTTGGCTTAACGAAGTTTCGCCATGAAGCCCCTGAACTCATCCATTTTAGAAACTTCCCCAACTTGAACGGCTGAACTACTGAGATTTCACAACAAAATTCACAGCATACCCTCTGGTACACATACAAAAAACCATGGAAAGATCCACCATTTTGTAGCTGGGAAAACTCACTATTTCTATGGCCATGTTCAACTGTATTAATGATGTATACTTAAACGGCTTAAAGAATGAAACTGTTCTTTTTCAACATATCCAAGTGGCACCCAAATTTTTACTTCGCAGTTCGCCATGGCTACAGAGGAAGCCAAGGAGTTGTCACTCGGATGGTTTTACCGAGTTGAACCGTCAGGTTTCTGAGATTTTTCACGTGATTTTTCTGTGGCTTTAAGGCATCAGAAATGGTGGTTTTAATCAAGAACTGTGGGGGATTGACATCAGAACTCATGGCTGGTTGGTGCTGACTGGAACATGAATGAATTATGACGTTCCATATATATATATATGGGAATGTCATCATCCCAACTGACGAACTCATATTTTTCAGAGGGGTAGGTATACCACCAACCAGGTAAATATTTGGGGAACATAACATTTGGTGATTTTGGTGGTTTTGATGGGGATAGAATCACCTAAAGAACCAGCTGAATTCTTATTTCTTCAGGGTATCTGAGACTCCCCATGGCATTACACACCACCGGAGGGGTCCAGCTAGTGGGTCCCTCACTATCTGCTGGTGATTTTCTCATCAAACTTCTGGCTGGAAAAGTGCAGAGGCAGACCATGTCTGGTTGGTGTCTGGTTATGTTATATAATATCTATATATGTATGGGTTTCTATATGGGGTAGGTCAACCACCAACCAGATAATAATTGGGACAATGATGACTGGTTGGTGGTTTGGAACATTTGGATTATTTTTCCATAATATATTGGATGTCATCCTTCCCATGGACTTTCATATTTTTCAAGATTGTTTTTTTTACCACCAACCAGATGTTGAAGATGGCTAACTTTCAGTTCCGGGTCAACCTTGGATTGGTTCTTTGAGACTTGAGTTGTTTTGCTTTCAGAATCAGGGTAATTCATATACCCTCTGGTTATGTCAAAATAACTATTGAACATGGCCCAGTCGAAATAGTGGATTTATCCATTAAAAATGGTGGATCTTTCCATCGTTTTTTGTTAGTTTACCAGAGGGTTTTTGGTAATAGCAATTTTGTTATGAGTCCATTGAGTTTCTAATACTCATAGCCTGATACATAGCCTGATATGTGGTAATATTCAATTGTTTGCTATATTTGGCTGGTTGGTGGTTTGGAACATGTTGGATTTTTCTTATATATTGGGAATGGAAAATCATCCCAGCTGACTTTCACTCCATCATTTTTCAGAGGGGTTGGTTGAAACCACCAACCAGTTGGTAATATATGCTTTCCATAGATCTAAATAGACATTTTTGGAAGGGTATGGAAGATTGACCAGGTTCGGATATTGCTTTTGGATAAAAGTCCAACCAGGTCCAACTTGATACCAACCAGGTCCAAACAAAGACGGAACCATGTCCATTCGACCGCTGGCAAGCAGGGAGAAGAACAACATGGCCATTTGGGTTCGAAGATCATCGAAATAAATGAGGAAACAAGCTGGAATCAAGAGTTCAAAGAGCTTAACTCCAGATTCTAGCCATTCTCGCATCCATGCCTCTACCAGGTTTTAGGGGGCTTAAATCTGGAGTTAACCTCCATTCATGTCCGTACAGTGTGCTTCAGGCTTGCATCTGGATTTTGTCTTTTTCCATTGATGCGTCTCTTTCTGATTGTCTCTAATCCAGATTAAATCTTCATTTGCTCAAGTGCACTAGGGCAAGCTTAAATGCAGATTTTATTTGTTGCGAATTCGTTGGTCACCTGGCTTCAAATTGGAGTCAAGCTTTTTTTTGGGGAAACATGCATTAAGGCTTGATTCCAGATTTTAGCTTCTGTGTACCCTGCTAAATCCATGATTTGGAGTTCTGAGTGAACATGTGTTCACCGTGTCCATAACCTCCCGGCGCCAGCTCGTTTTCTTCAGGAATGCCAGCTGGATCAACGGAACCTGCCCATTCTCACTGTGTTCAATGGGAATATCAGGATCCTAAATTGGAGGTAGCTACAAAATATGGCTCAACAGATGCTACAGTCCATTTTAGGATCCTGGAATGACCATTGATGTATTGGTGCTGACATTTCTGATGGCTACTGTCTTGCAAGTTTGGTGGCCGCTGCAAGAGACCCAGGTCTTTTTCGGAAACTTTTGCAAACAGCACGCGCACGGAATGCGCCTTCGCCGAAGCCGACTTGACATGTGCTGGGAATCCTTAGAGGATGCCGTGGAAGCAACTACTACCCGCGAGGAGGAACAGCAACTTACCATCTGGTTATTTAACGTAGCTATGGAAAATCACTCATTTTTAATAGGTAAACCTCTATCAATGGGCCATCTATACCATGGCTACGTTAGTCATAACCAGAGGGTAAGTTTTTGCAGTAGTTTTGTCCATGAAGGAAAACGAGGAGGCGAGACTCCGACGCCAAGAAAGCCGAAATCACAGCCCCGATTGCCTTCTTGATGCCAAGATTTTTTATCCAGATGGTGATCAGGGCACCATAGACAACATGAAGAAGCAGCTCCAGAATCCAGATTTAAGCTTATTTTGCGCAGAACGTGTCTGTGCATGGACCTGCCAGGGGCTTAAATCCAGAGATAACTCCTTTCTAACTCCAGTTTCCAGCCAATCCCATTGGAATGTATCCCAGAAATCCTGAGATTTCCTCGAAAAAATCCGCCACTTAAATTACATGTTTTGTTTCGCCATTCAATACCCAATCATTAATGTGGTAAATCCATGGTAAATCCATGGTAAATCCATGGTAAATCCATGGTAAATCCATGGTAAATCCCCAAAGTTGGGCACTAGGTCCCTAGCACATCGAAATCCCGGTGAGATCAACATGATCAACGTGCTTCCAAGGTTACTGGAAGCCAAACGGGCTGTGGGCCAATTGAAGGCCAGGGAATAGTGTCAGACGGGGGCCTTTTGTCGCTGCATATTTTGGATAATGAGAATATATAATAGATATATTATATGTACGTAGTACATGTGAGATTACAAGACATGAATGTGTACATATTTTTCAAAAACAAAAATCACGTTTCGTTTTTTTGTTTGGTGATGTAACATTTAAACGTGGGCCTGTCAATGGGATACACCTGATTTTAGGCCACAATGAATAGGACACATGTACCATGATTAGGCCTCAAACTTTGGGCACTGTCCATTAGTAAAGGTGGTCAGGTTTATCCATCTTCAAAAAACATGGGTCTCAAAACTGATGAAAATGCAGATCTTCACAGATTCAGTTTTTGTGGTAAAGCGGTAAAGCCAACAAGAAACCATCTCGAATAGCACCATAGATGATGTAAACCCAACAATAAACCATCTTATTGGATGTGGGTCAAAATGGAAGACCTAGGACCTATGGGGGCCACAGATGTGAATGTCTAGTTCAGTAGAACAACCATCCAATTTAATTGGGGTACCTAATGACTTGACCCATACCCTTACCATACAGTGCAAGAGGAGCATCAAGATATGGGTGTATCGCTGCTTAAAAAAAACACACCTCGCCTTGATGATTACCCTCTGGTGAACTAACATAGCAATGGAAAGATCCACCATTTTTCATGGGAAAATCCACTATTTCTATGGCCATTTTCCATTGCTATGTTAGTTCACCAGAGGGTACAGGATACAGTATCCCATCCAACTGGGAATCCTCAACGAACAAAGACAATGGCACCTTAATCACAGTACACGCTGTAATTAAACCACAATAAGCCATTTAAAACCAGATGAAGCATATGAGACCATAGTAAACCACGAAAAAACAACTCGATGAAACCATAAAACCACATCTTACATGACATAAAACCATGAAAAACACATATAAAACCATATCAAACATGATAACACCACATAAAACCCATATGAAACCATGGCCTCGCATACAGTTAACCCCCCAAGGATCAACGGACTGATCTTGCCTCCCGGGTGACAAGATCCTGCACCAGTTGGTAACTATTGGCACTTATGAAAAACCATCTACCATTATTGGCAATTATGGTAACTATTGATAACTATAAACAGCTGTAAAATCATTGTTTTTTTTAGGGGATAAACACTGGAAAAACCATCTACCCTCTGGTAAACTAACAGTTTGCTATGGAAAGATCCACCATTTTCTAGCTGGGAAAATCCACGAACTTTCGACTGGGCCATGGCTTCAATAGCTATAACTTGACATAACCAGGTTGGGTGAAGGTACCAACTGAAGGATTTCCATCCCTTTCCCTCCACTCTTCACCTTCTCAGGCGGAAGATGCTGCGGCACCGGCGGAGAAAGCGCTGCAGATCTTCCAGAAAAACTCGGTGACTTGGTGGTCATCCGTGGGGCTGATTTGGTAACAAACGGGGGGGATTTCACCAACAAAATGTGGGAATTTAACCAAGAAAGATTGGGGGGGTTGATGATGGTTGATGTGAGAATATGGAAAAGGCTTGCCATGTTTGATTATGGGAGGGTATTTGCTATTGATCTATTGGTTGTTTGTTAAGGAATTGAGGCTGAATTGAAGAAAAGAACTGGCTTCCGGATGTGAGGATGTGATTTCCCTCGACTGGAAGATTCACGCCAATGATGATATACTGTAGATTTAGTAAAAATAAGACTCCAAACACAAACAAGCGACACTAATTGTCTTGGGAGACGCTTTTCTGGATGTGAATCAACCAAACACTGACCGGAGCAGGAAAACATTCGGACAACGGGCGAAAACGGCGTTGGGACATTTTGTTCAAGCCAAATTCTCCAGAAATGATGGTTTTCCACTACCCTCTGGTTATTTAACATAGCCATGGAAAATCACCAGTTTTAATAGCTAAATCTCTATAAATGGGCCATCTATACCATGGCTATGTTAATTAAATAACCAGAGGGTATACCGGGCCGGGAACTCCTGGTTTTTGGCCGGTAAATCACGTGGCGAAGCACGTGGCTTTTCCGAGGATCAAGTGGGTGTTGCCGAAGCCTTGCGACGCTTGGTCCAGTGAATCGCTTGCCACAGCGAAAGAAACTCACTAGGGCTAAGTTGATGCACATTTTTTATTTGGTTGCTGGTGACTGGAACATGAATGGATTATGACACTTTCCCATCATATTGGGGATATGTCATCATCCCATTTGAATTTCATTTTTTTCCAGAAGGGTAGGTTGAAACCATTATTAACCATTATTAACCACTCAACTGACTAATATGTCATCATCCCAACTGACCAACTTATATTTTTCAGAGGGGTAGGTGGTTCAACCACCAAGCAGTCATCGAACTCGTCGGATGTCAATGGGAATGACTTGAACCAACCACTGGGATGGCCCATCAGAAATGGGGCTGAAATACTACAGTAACAATAGCGGGGATTAGCCAATTATGTGGTGTTATACTACAATTATACTACATGAAATATGGGGCTTATACTACAGTACTACTTATACTACAATAGTGTGTGTGTATATATACTTCATTTTCAATTTTCAATCATAAACATATAATAAACCATGATATCTTACGGGGAAAAAACATTGCTGAATTCCATTTATAATACAATGGAATAACGGAATAACGATAAAACCTGACAAAGAAATCTTTTGGAATAGCTGGTGGACAATGTGGACAGTTGATATACGCCACATCGTGGTGAAACTCAAAACAAACGAAGGTTTCAAACAACGGCCTTCCCAGTGTCTTCATTGCTTGTACATCCAACCCAAATCCAGTTTTTACAAAGCGGCAATTCTGGGTAAATCATGGAAGGGGTGTAGCTGCTAGATTGATCTTTTGAGCTAGATGCTACTAACCAGCTACCCTCTGGTTATGTCAACAGTTTGCTATTGAAAATGGCGATTTATAGTGGAATTTCAGAATTTCCCATTACACATGGTGGATCTTTCCATAGTTATGTTAGTTTACCAGAGGGTAACTAACTTAGCAATTTCCAATTTACGCCGCCTAAAAGGTGTGCTATATCAAGCGCTCGGCTGACTCTCGGGTCAACGTCACCTCACGGGTCAACAGAGGTGACATCCAAAGTTGTTTATGTTGCTATCATTAATTCTGATGCTATATCAATGTTATAGATATCAACAACCATTATAGCTATAGTTGAATGATGCTATCATTATAGATGATAATAATATAGATATAGCTATATCATGGTTAATTATATGTCAGATCACCCACCAGGAATGTAAATAACTGCTATAATCCATCCATCCATCCATCCATCCATCCATCCATCCATCCATGCATCCATGCATCCATGCATCCATGCATCCATGCATCCATGCATCCATGCATCCATACATCCATCCATCCATCCATCCATCCATACATACATATGTTATATATATATATACATATTAGAACATATTTTCCATGCTAGTCCCCACATGATAGGCTATCCCCTATCGCCGCCTATCCCCTCTCCGCGCTCAGGGCTTTTGCTGCTGGCGCAGATGGAGCGTGGCGAGCTTCGCCCCGAGGAGGCCTTGAAGAAGGTCAAGGCAGGCCCCGGGGCCCCCTGCAGCTTAATAAGTGGTTATGGATCAAAATTGGGTACCTCAATAATTGGATGGTGAATGCTAAAAATAGACTTAAATCTGTGGTCCCCCAGGTCTCTAATTTTGACCCATAGCCAAGTTGGCATCCAATTTAGCTAGGTATGCGGCACCGCCACACCTACAAAATGGACAGAATGGCTAAACACTTGATAGTGGAGAATGGAATTTTCATACACTAAATACACATATAATGTCATGGACAAAGATATATTATCCATACAATGAGTCTATTTTCTATTAATATATATAATGTAATGAAATGTAATGTAATGTTATAAATCTATCTCTTCAGTCTCTTCCTAATCTTCGAAACCGCGGCCGCTCGTCAGCTCTTCGCTGATGCTGCGGCCATGGCCATGTTTCCAAACATGCCCGTGTGCAAAGTTGATAACATGGTTAAACACTTCATGGTGGGATAAAGATTGGGAATATTATTACAATAAGTTTCATGATATCATTATGGAATCATCTTTACTAAATGATAAATAAATGAACAAATAACAAATTAACATACACACCAAATAATTATATACTACTAAATAAATATAACCAATAGAAAATACATGGACAGTATAATGAATCATAATGACTACTGACAGTAAACATGGGGAACATGTTTCAAATCATACTATCAAAATAAGGATTACTACATAATGTAAAATTGAATGATAATGTATATTGTGGGAACAATTGTGAAACGCTTGATATTGGGACATTTTTCATGGTTCCATTTTCCTGTTATGCTCGGGAAAGTGGTTCTTGGAGTCAAGTTCTCACATGTGAAATTAGGTTCTTACAAGAAACATGTGATATTACTTGGAGTAACATGTTTCGCGGTTTTATTGAAACATAGAAAATGCACATAGTAGGTTCAATACTGCTTAATCAAGATCTGTCCAAGCAAAACATATGATTTATCCAGAACAAAAACATGTGAAATTTCATGGGTTTGTTTGAAAAATGTGGTAGGAAACATTAGGAAACCATTTTTTGTATGATGGGGATATGATTCATAGTGGAAACGGGGGTTGTCAACGGGGGGATGCTGCAAAAGTACGTATACGCTATCTTCGGTAAAATTCGAGACTGGATCATCGGGATATTACAGCAATAACGAGGCTGATAGCGGCTTTACCAGCAAAATGGGGATGAGATTCGCATGATCTCAATACTGGGTTGAAACATGTGAAACATGTGTACTTTTGGGTGGTTAATGGTGGATAATGGTGGTTAATGATGGTTAATAGTGGTTAATAATGGTTAATGAGATGTCTGAGTCTGGTTGGTGGTTTCAAACATTTGGATTATTTTCCGTTCCATAAAAAAGTGAGTGTCATCCTTCCCATTGACGAAGTCCATCATTTTTCAAGATGGGCACATTGCACCAGCAAGCCGATGTGAAACATGTGTATTTTTTGGGATATGCATCAAGGCCCCTCATAATGATTCTGTAAATCATCAAGATCAAAGGGGACTTCAGAATTATGAACCTACTGAACCTTAAAATCAGTCATTTGTGTTTTTTTCGCAAACCCATTTTTTATAAAACACATATCAGTCACATATCCATCAATACTCCATATGGAGCATAGATTAATATGGCCATCCCATCAAATTTCCATTAAAATCCATTAGACATTCATCGAAAACAAATTAAAAGTCCAGTAAATACCATTACCCTCTGGTTATTTAACATAGCCATGGAAAATGGCCCATTTATAGATGATGTTCCCATTAAAACCTCCATTTATAAGGGATTTTCCATGGCTATGTTAAATAACCAAATGGTAACATCCCATTAAAATCCATAACCGCTCTTTAGACGTGCATCAAAGTCTCATAAACAATGCCATCAATCCCATATCAATTCCATAAACAGCGGGACTCTTGATTGAAATCAACATCCCAAATCATTCCCATTAAAATCCCATCAAAGTATCAGTCTATTGATATCCATTCATAAAAATCAATGAAAATCCATTCAAAAATCCCACAACAATCCCCTTAAAATCCACATAAATCCCATTAAAAACCGCCGTGTGGATCTCCCCCCAAGCCCCGATTTCTGCGGGCGTAGGAGGAGGCTGCGAAGTTGAAGCGTTCCGCGCGCGACGGCCGGCGTGCAGAGGTGATACTGGGCAGGTGATTTTCTGTTTTGTTTAGGGATGGGTATGGGTCAATACCTATAGATACATTTTTAGTGGGATGAACATCCATTTACCAGCTATTTTGCGGTTCACTAGGGATGAGAATGGGATAAATGTTATGGGATCAGAGTGGACACTAAAAATTCCAATGTCAAGTTGGTTTACAACCCCCATTAACTAGTTATAAGTACCATAAACCATAGTTATTGGAGTTATAAACCAACTTAGCTATCTTGGGGGCCCCACATTGTAGGGATGAGAATGGGATAACAGTGGGATAATCATCGACAATACTGAGTAATACTGGGATGTATACCCTCTGGTTATGTCAAGTTATAGAGAATGGGATAACAATGATAGGGAGAATTGGCATATACAATGATGACTCATCTTTATTATATACCCTCTGGTTATGTCAAGTCATAGCTATTGAACATGGCCATAGAAATAGTGAGTTTTCCCAGCTACAAAATGGTGGATCTTTCCATAGTTTTTTGTAAACGTTTACCGGAGGGTAGGGATGAGACTGGGATAACAGTGGGATAATCATGGACAATCCTGGGATAATTCAAAGGCGCCACCCAATTATCCATTATCATTTACTATTCGAATATATTATCCGGGATAATCATCTATGGATAGTCAATGATAATGGACAATTGGTTGGTTTTTGCCCGTGATAACCAATATATTCAATAATCATCATGGTTTCATGCAGATTGCCATGGAACATGTTCATCAATGTTCATCTCCCATACCTTATTAAGCCAAGATAGCAGAAGATGACTCCGCAGTATACGTAGATGGGCAATTGTTGGTTAACTAGTTAGTAAATGAGATTATCATTGTGATTTGTTGTGGTTTATAAGCCAGTTACTAACCACAAATCGCTTTTTTCCCATGGCACACCTAAGTGGGATGTGTAGTGATTAATGATGATTTATAGTGACGTTCTGATGATTTATAATTAGTGATGTATAGTGAAGTGAATGGTGATTTATGATGACATTGTTATGATTCATAGTGGTTTGAAGTGATTTGTAGTGATTGATGGTGGTTTATGGTGATTGATATACTGGTTGATATAGTCATGTATAGTGATTTGTGGTGACGTTATGGTGCTTACAGTTCGTTTAGCATTGGATTGTACTGGGATCAGAATGGCTCATGTATGACGATCTGTATGATGATTCATGCGTAATGGTGATGTTCTACAAACTGTGATTTGTTTATATTGTTTGCATATAGGACAACAACACAAATCCAGGATGTATGATGATGTATGGTGATTTTGAGATCATAAGGGGATCATATAATGACTTTCTGGTGGTCATTGGTAGTAATGACATAGAAATGAGCCGAATAAAGCAAGGTCCACAAACAATGCTGAAATCTCCTCATTAATAACACATGAAGCTTTAGAAATCCGCCATAAAAGGCTGGATTATTTTGGGGGTTCTGATACCGAAATGTGGGATTTCTGACATTTCTGATGTCCGGTTCGGTCGGTTTTTTTTGTTTTCAAAACCGGTGGATCATAGAAGCCACATTCGCGAAGATTCACAAGCATTTTTTTCAGCAAAGATGACCAAGATGACTGGAGCCCATCATGGGTTTTTAAAAATTGGGTACATATGTCTGGGTAAATTATAACGACCTCACTGTTCTCCCTCACTGGGAACAATGGTTAGTAAAGGGAATCATCCCCAAATGGCTTTAATTCAGGTTAGTGAAATATTATAATTTACCCATATTACATATATATACATATATATATATGGGTTTTTATATGGGTTTTTATATGTATCATCCGGTTCTCGGATTTCGATCTTATGTCCATCTAGATCGACTACCGTTGTTCTGAATGATCACGAGGCCATGATGCAATTTACGCAAGCGGCGGTGCATTTGGCCAAGGACTGGCCGTTTTCTGGCGGGGGTGTGGTGCTTTTACTGTTTGGTAAACTAACGGTTTGCTGTAGAAAATCACTACTTTGATAGGTAGCTTTATAGATCAAGTATAGTTTATATATGGCCACTTTCTATAAATGTTAGTTCACCAGAGGGTAAATGCTTTTAGCTAGTAAAACATGAAGGTTTTTATCGTTGAACCACCGTTAAACTGGATTTTTTTCAGACAGAATCCGAGACATGGGGAGTGTTGGTGGTTTCATTTGATATTTGACGATAGTGTTGTCCATCCTTTCATATCCCATGACGGATCCATGGTGCTGGTATATATGCTAACATAAAGGGGGTATATTGATGGGATCCATGTTACCATATATAGCAGCACCATGGATCCTATGGGTATTGGATACCGTATCTCATCTCTCACACTGAATTTCCACGAATTTCCCATTCCCATCGCTTTGGAAAATAAGTCCCCAATACTTTATACAATCCGTTAGACTGTACATATAGATTCCAAACAAAAACAAATCCGACAAAAATAAGGCCAACTGATTCTTTATTTTTTCCGGAGGGGGTACTGTTAATCAATAATCATTGTGTTCCAATAAATTTAATGATTATTATTGATCAACCATAGCATTAACATAACATTGATGATCAATTCCATAACAAATTATATAATTAATAATATGATCCATTTCCATAACATTAATGATCAATTCCCAATTCCTAAAAAACCAGAATACATCACCAGAAATCCACCATTCCCCTCATCCCTATAAAAACACATTATGTCACAATATGCATGTGGAACTTACTTAAATTGTTATGTCATACAATGATTGACATCATGTCACAAAAAATCTATGTCATTCCTAAATAATGTATGATATTCGAAATTATGTTCTACTCGTACTGTATTTATTAAATAATTGAAATCATATATGATACACAATTTTATTGTAATTATCAGTCACATTATATATTTTCCTTAATCCTGGTATATTTATCCCTACTTGGAAGTACCGTGGCCATTTGGCTAAAGCAATTGACGGTTCAAACAAGATTGAACTTAACATGTTCGGCCTTTGGTAAGGCATCACTGCATTTACAATTCAGTTGAGACACGTCGTCAAATGTCCGACGTGTTTCCCTTACGAAAGCGATGGCTGAAGCGATGAGTCGAGGCAGCTGGAAAGGTGGCGGGATTCCGGGATGGCATTCCGGGGACGAGACCACTGTAGTTCTCACAGCTGTGCCCAAGACCTTGCCGAAATTCTGCTGGCACTTCTGGATGAGGAATATCTTGGTTGCTATGACTACTTTTACCCATGGACATGGACAAGCTCGAGAATACCGGCCTAGCATCAATTTCCGAGACGACAAGGCGGTGGAATGCCAACAGCATTTTGCTGGAGCGCTTGGCCTGGCATTTCAGTGAAGGCTCCTGCAGGGCTCAATGGTCCTCTCTCCAGGGATATGAGGCGAACATCCAGAAACAGCAAGATCTGAATGATTGGGTGAATTCCAACATGCCTGAGGATTGCAAGCCCATGGTCTTTGATGAATATGGAACCCGCCTGCCCACCATGGACATCTTTCCGCCCTGGGACTATCAGGTCTATCATGGATGGAGGAGCTTCGAAATGCCGGGAAAAGCTCACGTCACCGGCATCACCGGTTCAGGTGATAGTTCGCGTGATGGTTCAGGTGATCGCTACCGGCTGTGGAAAGACGAGTGGATGTCTCGTGGCAGTGGCAACCTCGGCGGTTACCGGTCTGACGAATGGAGACACAGCCCTTGGTCCAGCGACTGGTCTGGTGGATCTCGGAAAGAGCGATGGTCTGACAGCTGGCGCAAGGAGAACTATGACAATGACTGGTTGGTGGTTTCAAACATTTTTTATTTTCAATAACATATGGGATAATCCTTCCCATTGACTAATATTTTTCAGAGGGGTTGAAACCACCAACCAGATGAGAACTATGAGAACTATGATCGCAAGTGGGACCGTGACAAACATGATTCGCAATGGGAAAGATCCGTCCGCTGGGCTGGTTGGAATGGACAGAATGGCCAGCATGAGAGTCAGAGACAAGTTGTGATCGAACAAAAAAAACAGACCTCATATGGAAATGCAGCCTGGTCTTGGCAAGGCTATGCCAATTATGCACCTGCTGAGGGACTTCGGGGCCTTCCGGGACTTGCAGGACTTCCGACAATGCCTGAAGATACTGAGACGGAGGAAGCAAACATCAAACCTTGGAGTCTTCAGGCAGTGAAAGGTGCTGGGTATACAGTCTCGAAAAACACAGGAGATTTCAATTCCGAGTTTTCTGAACTTTTTCAAAATGATCCGGATCCAAAAGCTTCAAGCGAACTCCCAACCCCTGAAGCTGACAAAGTTTGTGAACCGGAAGCTTTGGCTTCACTGGTGGTGGTGACGAGATATGCCTGCCCCTGCTGCAATACTTGCTTTGCCAAGTGGTCCGCATGTCAAAATCACATTTTCAGCACGCCAAAGTGTCACAAGGAAGTGGTGAATGACCCTGCGGATGTTACAGACCTTCAGGCCCAGTGCAAGGGAAGGGCCGAGGAATTGCCACCGAGTGGCCTGAATGCTTCTGATGTCGATGCCACCGGACGTTTGCAGTAAAGCTACAGTTGGCAGCACTAATCGATATGCACAGAAAAGTGAGAAAAGAATAACTGCGTTGTATTCCAACTTAACTGGGTTTTCTCACCATTGCCATAGCCATTAGTAACCTCAGCTGCACCCTTAAGTTATAAGTCGGTTTATAACCCCTATGGCCATCTATGGCCCATAAATGTATCATAAACCCCAACCCCTATGGCCATCTATGGCCCACAAATGTATCATAAACCCTGGTGACATTGGAGTTTTTGTTTCCCCCAACGAATCGCAACCCGAATCGCTGGGGCCCCACACCGTTGCCGTTGAATGTGCCACGCAGGCAGAGCCTGTGAAGGCTGTGCAGCTGGCTGCAGATGCAGAGATCTACTTCCAGCGCGAGCAGGACCGATGTCGCCGCCTTTCAGCGCGGTACAAGGTCAGAAAGTGGGAATGATATGTGCAATGTGGGGCCCAGATAGCTAAGTTGGGTTATAACCCCCATTAACATCCATTAACTAGTTCGTTATAAGTACCATAAATATCCATAAATCATAGTTATTGAGTGATGACCATTTATTAGTTATAACTGGTTATAACTGGGATTATACATTCTATAAATGGGGTTTTCTAAGCAGTTATAATTGGTATTTCTGGCCATAACTGTATGGAATGATTGCTTCACACATGTTCATAATCGAAAGTGCTTGTGAAAGCCATGGGAGACATAAACGGAAAACCGAGATGGAATTTTTCAAATGGGAAAGCCATGATTTTTCATCTAGCCTGGTTTCTATATTCATGAGATTTTCATGGATTTTAATGGTATTTAATGGTATTTAATGGTATTTAATGTCATTTCATATGTAATTATTGAAGAAACTTGTTGGAAGGATCAGCACCAAAGATTGGTATTTACGGTATTTAACCATCAAAACGGGGGTGGCTTTTAACAACACTTACGTGGATTTTTGTTGCTGGGGATAGCGTTTCATACAACATGGGGATGCTCATGGAATTTCATGGAATTTCATGGATTTAATTTCTGGTTGGTGGATTTAATTCATGATCATCTAGTGCTGAATGAGATAAGTTAATAGTGGTTAATAGTGGTTAATAGTGGTTAATAGTGGTTAATACTGGTTAATACTGGTTAATAGTGGTGAATAGTGGTTAATAGTGGTTAATAGTGGTTAATAGTGGTTAATACTGGTTAATAGTGGTTAATAGTGGTTAATACTGGTTAATAGTGGTTAATAGTGGTTAATAGTGGTTAATAGTGGTTAATAATGGTTAATAATGGTTAATTAGATATCTGGTTGGTGGTTTGGAACCATGGAATTTTATGACTTTCCATCTGGTTGGGAATGGAAAATCATCCCAACTGACGAACTCATATTCTTCAGAGGGGTAGGCATACCACCAACCAGAATTTGATTTAATGGTATAACTTTCACAGGTATAACTTTCCGCATGCATTATCCCGGATTATCCCTATGAATCGTAACGTTTGAGGGAGTATTCCGACGGTTTTTTTTGTAGCTTCGCTTCGATGAAGAATTTGCATCCAAAGCTGGTGATTTCAAACATTTGGATTATTTTCCACTTCATTAAAAAGGGATGTCATCCTTCTCATTGACGAAGTCCATCATTTTTCAGAGGGGTAGGTCAACCACCAACCAGCCATAATTAACCAATGATTAACCATCATTAACCATCGTTAACCACTATCAACTATGGTTAAAATCACCAACCAGAAACTGTTACCATGAAACTGTTGATGGTTTTTTGATCACCAACCAGAAACTGTTGATGTGGGCTTCAATCTGATTTGAATTGGTATCCCCATATGCGAACCATGGTGCTGTATATTTACCTACAAAACTGGATGATTTTGTTCGGGCAAATGTTGGTAAATATTCCATACATGGAGCATATGGGATCTGGATTTTACCACCAAATTTACCACCAATGAGACTATGATGAGATTGTGATGACAAAGTTTTACCTGGCTAATTCTTACTGCAAGTGGAGGCACATTCCATTGTACCACAACCTGGTGCATCTCATATTTGTGTCAGAAAATAAGGTTCCGCCCAGGTTGCATTTTGGCGTTTGCTGTTCGCTTGGAAGGCTGCAAGAGATGCATGAGAATTTATTGTTTCAGGTAGAGCACAGTCTAACAATGACTTCCATGTTCCAGAAAGGAGAAAGAAAGAAACTTGCTTGTTGGTGGTTTGGAACATTTGGCTTATTTTTCCATTCAGTTGGGAATGTCGTAACCCCAACTGACGTTCAGTCCATGATTTTTCAGAGGGGTAGGTAGGTCAAGCACCAACCAGATTATTAGATGTATTAACCATCATTAACCATATAATAACCATTAATATCAACCATTAATATTAACCCATATGCTCCATGTATGGAATATTTACCAACATTTACCCAAAAAATCACCCAGTTTTGTAGGTAAATATACCATACATGGAGCATCTGGGTAACAGTATATTACCAAGCAATAGTAGGTTGGTCAACCACCAGATTTTCCCTTTGATTTGCCGATTTTCGGAAAATCCACCAGAAAAATCAGGAAGTTTGGGACTGGGAATAGGTTTTTATCTTTTTGGGGGGTATCGATAGTAGCGGTATCTTATAGAAATTTACCGTATTTTTTTCGATATTTTTTGGACACAACCATCTGTAAATGGGATATAATGGGATTATTTTTCTCGCAGAACTCAGTTGCCAACCATTTGTTTCGGCAAATGGTACTGGTTTACTATCATGCTCAACCTAAACCAGCAATAACCAGCATTTGTTTAATCAACTGTTTGCTTAGTCATATAGTCATATAGTCTGCAACGGAAGCAAACCTAATTGAAGCTCATAAACTTGACGATGAAGCGGGCCATTCTTGGATGGTTTACTCCTTGTCACAATCATGATCTCTGAGGGCAGGGCACATGTGTTTCGTACCATGTGTTGGGGTTTTACTGTGTTTTACCCTCTGGTAAACTGCCACATAACTACATAACGAACTGGAAAGATCCACCATTTTCAATGGGTAAATCATGGTAAATCCACTATTTCTATGGAAAATCACCACTTTCAATAGGTAAATCCACTATTTCTACGGTTTCTACGGGCCATTTTCCATAGCTTTTTGTATGTCATAACCAGCTTGGGAAAAAAATCCAGTGGTGACAGTAGGTCTCCATAGCCATGGGGAGCCACGGCTGCAGGTTTCTGTTTCAGTTTCCCAAACGCATTGAAAGCCATAGAAAAACATACCATTGTTGATTGGTAAACCATAGGAAACCATAGGAAAACCATGAAAAAAAAGTGTTTTAGCCTCTTATATATCAATGGTTAATCAATGGATAACCAATGGTATAATGGTATGATTGATATACCCTCTGGTTATGTCAAAATAGCTATGGAAAATGACCATAGTTATAGTGGATTTTCCCAGCTACAAAATGGTGGATCTTTCCATAGTTATGTTAAATTACCAGAGGGTACCACTGTTGATTGGTATGATGGTGCCATTTGTTTATTGCCTTATTAGGCACAATTACAACATAATACAACTTTATACTAGAAATACCCATAGAAATAAGCCAGAATTTTCAGACAACCCCTGTTCCACAGCATTTCTAAAACCTCGAGGACTGGCCAGCGCTGGCAGAAGTACTTGAGGCGAGTGGGAGATCGGGAGACCACTGGTGGGACGACATGGTGGGCTTACGTGTACCCGGCCTGGTAATTTAACGTAGCTATTGAAAATGGCCATTTATAGTGATTTTTTTAATTAAAAATGCTGGATCTTTCCATAGTTATGTTAATTTACCAGAGGATAAACCTTGGTTAGGTCCTACAAGAGTGTATGTCGAAAAACCATTGGATAACGACCAAAAGAAGACACCGCAGTCAGTTTGGAACATGCTGATTCGCACAAAAGATGAATCATGGGGCTTCATAGCAGACAAAGCTGCAAACAGCTGACCGAGGACAACGGACTCCCAGCACCAAGGAGCTGGTGCATCATGTCCTGCCGGACACGACACTAATGGAGACGACAAAGCTGTGTGACCCACTGTTTTGGTGCTACCCAAACGGTTTTGGTCTGGAAATCGGGTGATCTCCGCCACGGTGAAGGAAGGACAGGGAGTTCATGTGAAGATGGAGCCGTTTGTCAAGGGTGCAACGCTCCTGAAGTCCTTCGGGTGGCTCTTTTCGGCGCTTTGGGGAACTCACCCTGCCCCCTACAGGCCGGAGATGATGCTTACCGGGGAAGTGGAGTTCGACGAGTCCTCTCACCTGCCGGACGAAACGAAAATGCGATTGAGAAAGGGGTTGCTTTTCCCCTTCTCACCTCTCAAGGATTTTGTGGACGGATTCAAAGGGCAGGTTTTCGAGGGAGCGGGTATGCTGGGCGAGACTCTGAGGGAGAAGGGTTTCATGGACGCACTGAAGGCTGCCTGTTCTGGGAATTTTCGTTACTGTATTAAACATGGAACATGATGACATATGCTTAACCAGCGGAAATAGGGCTGCAATAGGGGAACCTGATTTTTGACAGACCCATATATTTTGCATCCGCATTCGTCTCTATGTTTCACCACCGGGTAGGGGATCTTAAATTATGTGGAGATGTTTTCAGCAATGAACCGCATGAAGCCAAGCAAACTGATCACATTCAACCAGTCTAGCCACATTCCAGGGGGATATTAAGCAATACTGAAACCATTTAACAACATTTGACTAGTATAACAAATCATATATCACAATATATGAAACCATCATGTTATCAACACCATATTAAAATATATTAAATACCGTGTCAAATAGCAATCATTGAGTGAAGCCATGGCCATGATGCCCCCACTTCGCTGGATCTTCCGTATACCGATAGGTGGTGGCCCCCGCTCACCTGCAACGTGGAGACGGCAAGAAGGACCCGTCCCAGTCAACGGGGTGAACGTTGGTCGACTCCAAGAGGATTTGAACTTATCGTTTTTTGTGAACATGAAGTAGGTCAAATACGATAAATGGGAAGGTTTCTCATGTATAACTGTATAACTGTATAAGCTCCAAAAAATGAGGACCTGAACATATGAACTATTTTTTTACCACTATTTAATAAGATCTTACCAGTTTTCTATCGTTATTGGGGGGGTGCTATAGGTGAAGATACTACGGACAACTGAAATCAATGAACAATTGCTGGTTGGTGGTTTCAATCCAATGCACCCCCATATTTGGGGTAAACCGGTGAAGGGTAGTTTGATGCAACTTGTTTCTTTGCAGTTTTGATGTTTTCTTTGCTCATCTGCTAATCGGTAACCAGCCAAAACATTCTGAGAAGAAAAACAGTGTGAATATTTTGCAATTGCTAAAACAACTATATGGTATATATCTGGGTAAATAGTAAGGGAAAACATCCCCATTCATGGCCTTAATTCAGGTGAACGTGAAATATTATGGCCTTTACCCAGATATTGATTAAAGTGGTAAATTAAGATATAATCAATACCAATATAATATCAATATATATATATACATTATATGTAACTGGTCATTAAAACAACTATATAATAAACCAGCCATGTTTACAATGACCAGCTATACTTGGTGAAGGCATTGTCGTCATGGAGTAGTCAGAGAGGCACTGCAAAAATACCCCTGTGATGTCCCCATTCTTTTGCCCGTAGTTGTTGACATCCCTACGATACCACCATCACATATAACAAATAACAATAATGCATAATCATAACAACAATGATAATACTATGATTAATATACAATATCTCCATGTTTGACAATTGTTTGCCAGTTCTACCCCTCCGATCTATCCATTTGTTCTCCCCATTTTTTGCGCGACAGGCTGGAGACGCAGCGAACTTAATCTTGGACGTGGCGCAGAAGATGAAGAATTCCGAGGCGTTACTATTGAAAATGGCCATTTATAGTGGATTTTCCCATTAAAAATGGTGATTTCCATAGTTATGTTAAATTACCAGAGGGTAGTTGGGGTTGGATGGAATGAATTTGAATCAGTCCAATCTCTGACTCTTTCGCACTGGCAGGCTTTGATAATATGAGCTCATATCCATATGCTCCATGTATGGAATATGTATGGAACATGTACCAACATTTGTCCTAAATATCACCCAGTTTTTTGTAGGTAAATACATACATGGTTCGCCATCATTTTCGCTATGGTTTTTCAGATGCCTGGCTGTCGATTCGATCCCCAAGTTGGTTGTGAAATTGGGTTCAGATCTGTGACAGCTGCTATGAAAAATGATACTTGAATCGGAAGATAAACATGATCATGAAGTAAAAATTGATGATTTCCGGATATTTCAGGATTTCTGGGTGCAGATTGGGAAGATTCACCAACATGTTGCAATCTGGAAAGTTGGCCAAGCATGGCATCATTTGGCCTCGGAGTGGGAAATCCTCCATGTTGGAATAATGTGGGCAAAACAATGCCATTTTTACCACCCATGACTGGGAATGGTAAGTTTATACCACCTATATGGTGATGACTGGGGGATGGTGCGTTTACGGCATTGTTTTAACCACATTACCCTCTAGTAAACAGCCACATAACTATAGAAAATCACCATTTTGTAGCTGGGTAAATCAACTATTTCTATGGGCCATTTTCCATAGCTATTTGACATAACCAGAGGGTAGTTGAAATAATCTGATTGGTGCTTTGGAACATGAATGGATTATATTTTTCCATTCAGTTGGGAATGGAAAATCATCCCAACTGACGAAGTCCATCATTTTTCAGAGGGGTACGTCAACCACCAACCAGCTACAATTAACCAATGATTAACCATCATTAACCACTATTAACCACTATTAACCATTACTAATCACTAGTTTCCTATGGTTTTCCTATGGTTTTCATATCATCCGGTTTCAAACGGGTCAATGAATGTTAATCCGCCCTCTGCGAGTTCCGTCCAGTCAGAGTCACGGTGCCGAAAAACGCACCAACCCGCAGTTCCGCAGTCACGCTGCCTGGTGAAAGGCAAAGACGTTTGACTTTCCATCTCAAAAAAGGGCTCGGTAGACGAAGATGCACTTCTCCGTGAGCATCACTTGGCAATGCTGGCGTGATGTGAGTTCGTCGTGAAGATGTGGGACTGCTGGGGTGTGGCAAGCTTGGCAAGTACTGCTGTGTCAATGACTCGTTTCCCTGTACAGTATCCGTATAATTGAAGCATATTGACTTCACACATTTCTTTGATCCAAACTTTGGGAGTTTAACGTTGTATTTGGGGCTGCCATTTTGAAGGCATTGTAGCAGCCCAAAAAAAGCCAAAAGAGTAACATGTTATCAAGATGATGATCAATCCAACCTTTTCTGATTTTTTGAGGGTTGCAATCGAACCATCATTACCTGACCAATCTTTAAAAATGGATATGGATACAAGCTCAGATAAGAGCATGTCCATGTTTTTTATATTTATTTCAATCCAACCATGCAAAAAAACACGGAGACATTTCGTTTACATCAAACAAATACATCATGTCCATTGACCATTACTGGTTGGTGGTTTCAAACATTTGGATTAGTTTCCATAATAAAAAAGGGATGTCATCCTTCCCATTGACGAACTCCATCATTTTTCAGAGGGGTAGGTCAACCACCAACCAGATTAATATTCATTGATATGGTCAAGTTGTATCACTGTATCACCCAACAAATGTCAACATATATATATATTCCATTCATACCATTGACAATTTTTTGTCCATAATATATGGGATAATCTTGCCCATTGACGAACTCATACTTTATGGTTGAAACCACCAACCAGATACCCTCTGGTAAACTAACATAACTACGGAAAATCACCATTTTTAATGGGAAAATCCACTATAAATGGTCATTTTCAATAGCTATGTTATTAACCATTATTAACCATTGTTAGCCATGATTAACCACTATTAACAATTACTAATCACTATTTTCCTATGGTTTTACTATGGTTTTCCTATGGTTTTTATGCCAAAGGACTTGCACCAGAAAAATCAGGATTTTCCACTTGGAGGATCATCCCTATCGGGGGACTTGGAGGATTACCCAAAGGGTTTGAGAAAAAACATGTCCGACATGTCCGACATATCTAGGTTGCGATGGTTATGTTATATAAAATTGCATATATATAATATAATATAATATAATATGATATGATATGATATGATATGATATAATATAATATAATATAATATAATATATATATATAATATATATGATATGATATGATATGATATAGTATGATATAATATGATATAATATGATATAATAATATATATATATATATATCATAATATTATAATATGTGAATATATATATATATATATATATTAGAACCAATGTGGATTCTAGATAAACATGGTATGTTCAATTATCCCAACATCATATCCAGACAAGCTTGGGATGTCCTACAATCCTTCCTCCCGCTCATATTAAACACCTCCTCAGAAACCATGGGTTGGCTTGGGAGGACAGCAGGTGAGTGTCAAACACATCTTGGAACACCCCTCAAAAAAATATTGTCGGGTTTCATGCAAGATCAAGATCCCCAGTTCATCTCCAAATTTTGAGGAGTATGGAAATAATATCACCAGTTAACTTGTATTGTCAGTATCCCACGATTAATACCTCATTATTAATCATCAGCAACCATCATTAATCACTATTAACTATTGTAAAGCATCCTCATAAGAGTTAACCATCCTCAGAATAGTCAACCATCTTCATAGTTATCCTCGTAATAGCTTAACATACAAGTGTGCTACTATTACCATTATTAACCACTATTATGAATCTATTAAACCACTATTAACCACTATTAACCACTACTAACCACTATTAATCATTAGTAACCACTACTAATCCTCACAACACACATTTGTATCCGAAAAAAACAACTCGTCAGGTGGAGGCCCGCGCCTGGGCTTTGGTCTCCGCCGCGCGCTTCATGGCGAAAAGCGAAGATGCGGCCGAGGCCAGTGGAGTTTCAATCAAACATGGCTTGGAAATGATTGGAAAATCCATTGATTGAGATATTCCTTGAAATATGGAGTTTCAATCAAAAAAATGATTGATATATGGAGTTTCAATCAAACACGATGGGGAAACCCTATGGTTGGAAAAAAATGATGGAGATATGATGAACATGATGGTTTAATCTGCCTTGATATGGTGGATGCCTCTGGAAAATCACCACTTTAATAGGTAAATCAACGAACCCAACGGGCCATTTTCATTCATTTTTTTTGAAGCAAACTATTAGTTTACCAGAGGGTACCCCTAAATCATCCAAAATGATAACGCTTTGAGTGTTGAAACAACCTGACTTAGGAATCCTCCAGTGAAACTTCCATATGGTGGATTTACGGTCATTAAATGAGGATCATTCATATGGTATTTTGCGGTCTTTATGTGGTTGAGTGTGATATTTTAATTGGATTATCATAGAATATATCTATGATTTCGGGAGGATAATCATTGTTGTTCAAATATGTAAAATTCAATGATTAGTGGTTTTAAGCCCATACTTTACCAATTGTTCTCCATGTTCATCGGTTGCATCCCATTGGCTGGGTCCTACTTGTTTGTTGCAAATCATATAAATCAATGTTTTGTTTTTAAAACCATGATTCATTATTTGTGTTGGCAAAATCAAGTGAAATCCCATTCTATTTGCATTATAATACCACCATTTGGTTCGTTAAATTCCCTTTTTGCTGAGTAAATCCTATGAAAGCAACGTGGTTTTGTCCCTCTCACATGCCAAAAGCACCATGCGCAACATGCGGCAGGCCGCGCGAAAGGCCTTGGACCTCTACCGGCAGCTGCGACATCGTGCGGGCGAAGCGCAAACGTCGCTGGGCGCTGGAGGTGGTAGTTGAGGCAATGACCATTGGGATATATTTGGGATACCATAAATGGGGCTGTATGATGATCATAGTGAATGAAATAGATATATGTAGAAATCATTGCATTCCATGGGTATATTATGTATATAGATATATGATCCTCCCATATAATCCCAGATACTACTGCTGGTAAAAATAAGATGATCATAATACAACAATAACGGAGGGATTATCAATGAACATGTCAATGAAAATGGATGGTTTCTACATGTTAAAAATGGAAAATCCATCTATAAATGGATAAATGTGGGATAATGTGGGAAAACAATGCCATAAACCATCCCCAGTCATCACCATTTTTATAGATGGTACGTTTACCATTCCCAGTAATGGGTGGTTTGTGGCATTGTTTTACCCACATTATTGACCATTTTTTAGGAACATGAATATTGCATGAAACATCCCTTCTGAATAGTTGATTTACCCTCTGGTAAACTGTTACATAACTATGGAAAGATCCACCATTTTTAATAGGTAAACCATCTATTTCTATGGGCCATGGCTTCCATGGCGAACTGTTAGTCATAACCAGGTTGGGTAAACCAGAATTGTCATGGACTTTTGGACCAACTGCAGCAAACTTGTGGCTCGTTCCACACTGGAGATATTTCATCATCGTGACAGAGGTCCCAACTTATGGGGGAATCCCTGGTTAAAAAAAAAGGCGTTTTAACCATTGAAAAGCCCAAACGAGAACGACTTAAGTTGACTCAGGGCCTGGCCTTGGTGTTTTTTCGTGTGGGTTTCTGGGTGTGTTTTACGATGTAACATGATACCAATGGATTATTAATAGAATGTTAACAATGGTATATTAATATGAATCCATCAATATTCCAATGTGATCCAATGTGTATAGAATGGAATACCAATGGATTCATGGTTTTATAGCTCAAATTGTAACTGGTAATGGGCATCGCGGCATCACCTCAAACGAATGCTTTTTTTTGCTAGGGACTTAACCATCAAAGCTCAGGATTAAACGATTGAATCAGCAAACTTGTGCCATTTATCAACGATGTTTTACAGTGATTAGGCCAGAAATACCAGTTGTAACTACCCTCTGGTGAACTAACATAGCAATTGAAAATGGCCATTTATAGTGGATTTTCCCATTAAAAATGGTGATTTTCCATTGCTATGTTAGTTTACCAGAGGGTACTAAGAAGTCACCCCATTTATAGAATGTATTTCATCCCAGTGAAATAACCAGTTAGTTACCTAATAAATGGTCATCACTGTAGGATTCAATCAGGACAAAATTTGACCAATGAACGTTGTGGGGATTTTTTTGGGATACGTTGTGGGAATACAACCAATTTGATATGATACTTGAGTGTGCCCAGAAATGAGGGTATTCATTTGGTGATGGGCCCAATTTATATCCACTGGCTATGACTAACATCATAGCCATGGGAAATAGCCCATCGAAATAGATGGTTTACCTATCAAAAATGGTGATTTTCCATGGCTATGTTAAATAACCATATGGTATATCTATTCATGTTTAGATCAAGTTGGAACAGATGAAGGCACCATCGGAATTGAAGGTAGCCTCTGGTAATTTGAGGTAGCTATTGAAAGTGATCATAGAAATAGTTGATTTACCTATTATAAATGGTGATTTTCCATAGCAAACTGTTAGTTTACCTGAGGGTAGCCCCAAAACTGAGATGAAACCATACTGGAAGAAGTCACCAGAACTAAAACCTGGAGATTTCTTGGTGATGAATTGTTTGTTTCGTCTGATTTCAGAGCGGTGCAAATGTTTTATCTGCAAAACCAGCCGTTCAAATATGTCAGAAATGGGTCACAACAAAACAACGGCAAAAAATCAGGGTGTTTACCCCTATTCATCTCCCCGATGAATAGCTCCTGTTAACCACCATTTTATGGTATTTTTGGAGGCTCCACCGGAGGTTTCAGGGGAGTTTTCCGAAAAAATAGATCCTCTAAAGAAATACCCAACCTAGTTATGTCAACAGTTTGCTATGGAAAATGGCCATAGAAATAGTGAGTTTTCCCATTGAACATGGTGATTTTCCATAGTTATGTTAAATTACCGGAGGGTAAATCATAATAAATTCTATAATTTTAGAATTGGATTTAACCATTTTTAATCGTGCGCGAAATCATCATTAGCCATTGGATTTTCTGTCATAATCCCATTATATCCCATTAAATCACCACGACCATTGAACATAATACAAACAAAATTTTTAATCATCACCAACCATCATGATCCGTTAGAATAATGATTAATCATCATAGTCCCTGCCAATTAGATTTACCACTATCCAGCCTCAATGAATGAAGTATTTAACGATATCAATTATATGGTTCCATGAATCATTCATATCAAATCAAATATTATAAATGATTCACTGCTTTATAATATTTTTCACACTATCAAAGTCCATGAAATTTAACATATAGCTTTATATATAGCATATATTTAAATACGTCCTTTACAACAACATATCACATGTTCCATGCGTTTTTCTCGGTTTTTTCCATGTTTTTTTTCATGTGGAAAGCGGTTCCCTGACAAGATTCCGGTTCAGCGAGGTTGATCGAGCTGGCGAAGGGCCAGTTGGCTTTGCAGGCGAAGCGGGCACCAATGGTCGCCATGGGAAAAGAACGGGACTATAGTTTAATATATAGTATATATAGTTTTATACAGTTTTACATAGTATTTTATGGTTTTATATAGTGTAATATAGTTTGATATAGTTTAATATAGTTTCATATACTTTTATATAGGTTTAATATAGTTTCATATAGCTTAACACGGGATTTAGACATGGTTTAATATGGTTTTAATCGATACCTCCAAATGGCCATTTCAATAGGAAAGAAGATGAACCATCAGATTCTTTGGTAGCCTATTCTTAGACAAACCCCTATTTACGGTGAGTCACAGTTTTACCAAGAATATAGTTTTGTCAATCGCAAGGATGATAAACTGCTAAACCCCCTATTCTTTACAAACAGTTTGAAACGGAAGATTCAATTATTAGTCTGCCAAAAAGAGAGATATTTCATGATATTTCTGCACATGGTATCACCAGTAAACAATGATACCGTGGACACTTTACCGTCATCAACTCCCGTGATGTGCCTAAAATGAGAACCATGATACACTGATAAATAGTATGACCATTGCAACATATGTACCCTCTGGTAAACATACAAAACACTATTGAACATGGCCATAGAAATAGTGGATTTACCCATTGAAAATGGTGGATCTTTCCATAGTTATGTTATGTAACAATTTACCAGAGGATAATAGTAAACATTGCTAACCATCATTGAGCATCATTTATTGTCATGTATTACTATCATTATGTATCATTTTATAACCGTCATGAACCAGGATTAACCACTATCGGCGTCCCTTAATGTCCCTTATCAACCGATTGGTCATTCCAGTGATGTTTTTTTTTACGCCAGGATTCCTTGTCAGCTCTGGCGACCGCACGTGAAGCATTGAAAGTGGCCAAAGAAGCCGGCTTGGTGTCACAGGCGCCCGGAAGGATTGCTGGGAGGTTTTTTTAGATGGCTAGGTGATGGTACCGGTCAATAAAATGAATTTTAGGATATTCAGGGAGGGAAGAGAAGGAAGCCTAAACAGCTCTAAACACCATTCATCACCACTAAACACCATTGAATCCCTATTTTGATTGTGACTTGATGGAACTTTCGTAGCTTGTGTTTTCAATGCAGCATCTAGGTGTGTTGTTCTGGATACGATTGGTGTGCCAAGTATAAACAAAATACCGAATAATCCCCTGGACATCACTGAACATCCCTGGACATCCTCATCGTTTCAAAACTCAGACATATTATCAATGAGGAAAAGAAATAACCATTCAAGAAACCTTGAGTAACCATCCATTAGATCATAGGCATCAGTCATCAGTATATACAGTATGAATCTATCTAAGCAGTCTAAGCATCAGTATAAATCTGGTTGGTGGTTTGGAACATTTGGATTATTTTTCCATATTGGGATTGGGAATAGTAACCCCAACTGACTTTCATATTTTTCAGAGGGGTAGGTGTACCACCAACCAGGTTATCTTGGTATTTTTGGCTTACACCTTTTATCTTTTTCCAATATGTTTTCCTTCTGTTGTTTGAGTTGTTTGACGCTCTCAGAAAGGTCATTCAAAAGACCTTGAAAGGCAAAGTTTCGCCAAAAACTTATTGTGCCAAAGTCATTTGCGAAACTTTGCCTTACCCTCTGGTAAACATACAAAAAGCTATTGAAAATGGCCCAGTCGAAATAGTGGATTTACCCAGCTACAAAACGGTGGATCTTTCCATAGTTGTTCGTATGTTTACCATTTCAGGTAAACATCCATATTTTCCTATGGTTTCCTATGGTTTTCCCAGCTATAAACCTCCATTTTCCTATGAGTTTCCTATGGGCGACTCATTGTAGGGACAAGGCAGTTGAGGTGTTGATATTATGAACAACCGCCTGCGAGGTGGTGTTTTGGGTCACTGGAGAACTGTTTCGCTAGCTGAGGGTTATAAGATGTTCCATTCAGTTGGGAATGTCATCATCACTGACTTTCGCTCCATGATTTTTCAGAGGGGTAGGTTGATGTTGAAACCACCAACCAGTGGATGAATCTTATAGCTTGAAATGCGAATTCAGCCATATTCAGCCGGCGTTAGCTGAAGTTTCGATTCTGATTCCTGATTGGGTATTTTTTCCATATTTTTTTCCGATCCGACGATTCTCAAATTACGATGGAATTTTTCACTACCCATGACGGATCCATGGTGCTGGTATATATGCTAACATTGGGGGTATATTGACGGTAAATGTTACCATATATAGCATACATGGATCCTATGGGCTATGCACTTTAGAGGGTGACGCTGAGACAAATCTAGGAGGTTCCACTTGCCAGGATTCTTTCTAGCAGGTGCTGGTACCCTCTGGTAAACTGTTACATAACTATAGAAAATCACCATTTTGAATAGGTAAATCAACTATAAATGGGGTATTTTCAATAGCTATGTTAAATTACCAGAGGGTAGTGTCCCAAATTCCCACTCTTCGCTTGATTCATTAGAGGCTTCCCTCCATCCAACAACCTTTAGAAGTTCGTGATAAATAGTATACCAAAGCGGCTGGCCGCAACATTTTTCCTGAGCTTGGTGAATCAACAGGTACGTAACAATTGGTAAACGTTTACAAAAAACTATGGAAAGATCCACCATTTTCAATGGGTAAATTCACTATAAATGGCACTGTTCAATAGCTATTTTGTATGTTTACCAGAGGGTAACACTTGGGCGCCCCGGTAAACATTGTGAACCACCACAGAAATTACGACAGTTAACCTCAAGGACAAAAGGGTTCCGAACCCCAGCAGGACTGCGAATTTTTGCGCGCGTTGCGTAAAATTGAAACTCGATTGAGTGCGCTATTACCCATATGCTCCGTGTATGGTATTGGTGTTAGTAACCTTGTAGTTAAAGTAATTCTTGACTCATGACCAATCTAAACATGTTTGAGAGTTAGATACTGATTAGTGGTTTGGAACATGAATGGATTATGACTTTCCATATATTGGGAATAATAATCCCAACTGACGAACTCATATTTTTCAGAGGGGTTCAAACCACCAACCAGGTAGTCATAATGAATTATATATGTTATATGTAATCATCCACTACCAGGATCTACTAGGTGCATTTGACTGCCATCGGGCTGCGTATCTGGTCGTACACCGGTACATTGGTCGCCAGGTTGGAAGGGCCGTCGAAGCGATCGTTGAGGTCGGCCGTTATAAGTTTGGTCCGACGTTGGGGGCTTTTGGTGAAATTTGTGAAGCACCCTGGTATTGATTGTGATTTATTGTTGATAAACATTGGTTCACTTGGTGAAAATTATGTCTGTTCAAGTTATGGACTGTTTATGCCAATTGATGCAATTGTATTCAATTGTGATGTTTGAAACATGCTGAACATATGTTAACATGGTTGTTTGATTTTGAAAACGGACTCGTTAATTATTGAATTATTGTCACTTGATGTCAGTTGTGTGTCTTCAAATTTTGCTGGGCCTCAGGTGATTTCCGCTAAAAGAAACACCTCTGAAAGGTTCAAAGTCCCTTGTTTTCAGTTTGCCAATGGCTAAGCCATCGTCTTGGGAATCAATCTGGGTTTCTGCCCCATTGATCAAGTTTGAGTCAATGAGCCATGGGCAACTGAATGTTAATGAGACTCAACAACTTTTCACATGGAATATTCTCTGGTAATTTAACAGTTTGCTATTGAAAATGACCCAGTCGAAATAGTGGAGTTTCCCAGCTACAAAATGGTGGATCTGTCCATAGTGTTTTGTATGTTTACCATTTCGGGTATATCCCTATTTGTTTGATGATCATATTCGCCATATTCAAAGTAAGATATGGAACCATGATAAACCAGTTCAATATATCGCATATATTATTCCATTATCCCTATCATCTAACATCCCATTACGCATATATTGTCCATACAAGATTTGGGCTCATTTTTCCTACACGATCCGGTACGTAGATTAGGGGGCTGCCCAACTAGCGACCGCATCCAACGAGTGGTAACGAGCGACAAAGCCGGTAGTGGCAATTGGCGTTAGTTTTACCTTGTAGTTAAAGTAAGTCTTGACTCATGACCAATCTAAATGTATGTTTGAGTTAGTTAGATACTGATTGGTGGTGACTGCAACATGTTTATGGATTATGACTTTCCATATACATGGGAATGTCATCATCCCAACTGACTTTCAGTCCATCATTTTTCAGAGGGGTAGGCTCAACCACCAACCAGGATATACAGTTACAGAGTTAGTTGCAGTACAGAAGATAGTGGCACGGTAGCAAGTCACACGGCACGCCCTCCAGAGATGTGGAGAGCTCGTCCAAGAGGGGGGCATGTTTTGCCAAAATCCAAAGGGCTTATCATATGGTAAACCTATGGTTTTATGGAAAATCATGGGAAATTCTACTTTGATTACTGGTTGGTGGTTTGGAACCATGGAATTTTATATTTTCCGCAATAGTTGGGATGATGATCCAATCTGACGAACTCATATTTTTCAGGGGGTTGACACCACCAATTAGATATGGTTGGCATCTATTGGTTTGCTTTACCGAAGTGAATGCCCATTTTTGGACGAAGCCATTTTTGGAGAGACGAAATTTCCGTGTCGGTGATTTATGGTAATTGGGAATTTACCCCATGTCCATGTTGTCGTAATTATTATACCACCCTTTTCAGACAAATCCATACTAGATTAGATCTTCATTTTGTCTGAATTCTTGTTTTTATGTAACTGGTTTAAATCATCATGGTGGCTTTTAAACATTTTTAAACCCTGATGATGTTTGTGCCTAGACTAGACATATCAAATCATATCCCTGGTTGTGCCTAGACTAGACATATCAATTAAGACGTCCACATTCCCATTAGTTGTAGAATTAAGTCCCGATTTTGTATTTCAGTTATACCGACAGCGTCTCCCCATCATTTTCCCATTCGTTCAGACGCGCCGTTTTAAACTATGAGAGACCCGGAGAAATCTGAGTTCGTCAATGGAAACTAGCTTGAGGTGAATGGAACATACCCGGCCTGGTAAACTAATATAAAAAGCTATTGAACATGACCATAGAAATAGTGGATTTTCCCATTGAAAATGGTGATTTTCTATAGTTATGTAACAGTTTACCAGAGGGTAAATTAAAAGTGCATCAAAAGTGAATCATACACCCCTAAGCTAAGTACCTTAACCAGCGTGAAAGTGAATCGAACCTGTATCACAGCGAAAATATATGGCGTAATTTATCTGGTTGGTGGTTTGGAAGATGAATGGATTATTTGTCCATTCAGTTGGAAATCATATCATCCCAACTGGCGAACTCACTCCATTTCTCAGAGGGGTAGGCGGCTCAACCACCAACCAGATTATTATGAACCATCATTAACCATTCATTAATTAACAGTATATTACCAAACAGACATATGGCTTTTCACTCCATCATTTCTCAGAGGGGGTAGGTCAACCACCAACCAGCCTATGTTTTAGCCAATGATTAACCATCATTAACCACTATTAACATCTATTAACCATTATTAATCACCATTTTCCTATGGTTTTCCTATGGTTTTCCTATGGTTTTCCCATTAAAACCTCCATTTTCCTATGCTTTTCAGGGAAATCCATCGAAGCCAGCTATGGGATGACCGTGTGTATATTCCCGTGGATGGGATGACCGCTCAGCCGCTCTTGGGGAATTCTTTTGTTCATCCCATGCCACCATCCGCAACTTGATGAAACATGGTGAAACATATGGTTTAATACTGGGATAAACCATCATGGGATAAACATATCCGCAACATATGGTTTAACATATGGTGAAATATGGTGAAACATATGGTTTAACATGGTGAAACATATCCGCAGCTTTATAAATAGGGTGTAATCATGGGATAATGATGGTATAATAGGGTGAAACATTCTTTTTGTGCCACCATCACGCAATTGATCATCGAAGATGATCCCGCCGTATGTTTGACGGTTGTGTTCATTCGATAATTATCATCTCATATCCCATAGGATGCATGGTGCTGGTATATATGCTAACATTTGGGGTATATTGATGGGATCCATGTTACCATATATAGCATACATGGATCCTATGGGTATGATGTTCTCAAATTATGAAACTATGATTTTATCATATTATCCAGTGACTTTCTTGGATGCTCTGATTATCCCACTGTCATGTAATATTCTTCTATATGATTATCCTACTAAATTATCCCAACTATAGCGATGATTCCAAAGTGGATTATCATCAAAATTATCCCATATCATCCAATATTATCCTATTATTATACCATAACTATCCCATTATTACACCTTTTTAAACCATATTTTTCACCATGTTTCATCATGAATTATAAAACCATTATCCTATTACCCCCTATAAAACCTAATTATCCCATATTTATATCCAATATTTTCTTGTTTTTCACGTCCCAAGCGTTGTGTTTCGCGTGCCGTTTCGTAACGTCGTCTTGTTTCGCTAGGCGCAGCTGCAGGCGGGACATCCCGAGAAGGCCTTGGAAGAGGCGGAGGAGCAGCTGAAGCCGCTCGGAATCCATGAGATTTTCATGGATTAGTAATGATGGTGTCATAATGGTATAATATCACCAATAATCTGGGTAATCTATGATTAATCTATGGTTACTGGTTGATCATTCCCAAATGGGTAGTTTATGACATTGTTTTAACAACATTAATACACGTAGTTTTATATTGTCTTATATCCCATAGGATCCATGGTGCTGGTATATATATATATATATGCTAACATAAAGGGGGTATATTGATGGGATCCATGGAGCACCATATATAGCAGCACCATGGATCCGTCATGGGTAATGGTATAATATCACCAATAATGATTAATTAAGATGGTGTCCAATCACCAATAATGATTAATTATGGTGTAATAATGGTGTCTAATCACTATAATACCTATTATGTGGTGATGGTATAATATCACCAATAATCTGGGTAAATTATAACGACCTCACTGTTCTCCCTCACTGGAAATCATGTTTTTTTTTAGGGAAATGATCCCCAAATGGCCGCAAGATTCAGGTTAGTGAAATATTATAATTTACCCAGAATAATGGTATAATCAGTAATAATGATTAATTATGGTATGTCACTAATATCACCAGTAATGGTATAATAATGTCACTAATACGGTGGGTGGAAGATTTCCTCCTGCTCCACCAAAAGGATGGTTGAAACCCTAGAAATAATGGGATAAACCACCTATCAACTGGTGCAGGATTTCGCAACTATCCACAGTATCACCAATACTGGTATAATAATGTAACTAATATCACTAATATCACCAACTAATATCACTAATGGGGAGATTTTGATGGATGTTTAATGGGATAATGGTATCATAGTGGTATGATCATGGTATGATAATGATGTGGTGATGGTATAATATCACCAGAGAATATAGGGGATATGATTTTGGATTATTATAATCCCTAATATGGTTTAATAGGGATAATAATGGGATAATAATTAATAATGGGATAAATAGTGGGTTAATTAGCCATTGATCATGGGATAGGGTTCATAGGGGATAAATAATGGGTTAATGGGGTACACCCTCTGGTTATGTCAAAATAGCTATTAAAATGATCCATTTATAGTTGATTTTCCCATTAAAGATGGTGATTGTCCATAGCTATAGATAGGATATAATGGTATCATCATGGTATGATAATGGTATCATGTTGGTATTATCTCATATTATCCCATATTTCCCCATTAATAATTGGTTTTTATCATGTATGATAATAGGGTACATGTTTTCCCATCCGCCATGATTTTCTCCATGATTACACCCATAATCATGGTATAATGATTATACTTGGTCACAATAGTATTAATAGGGTATATCTTCATGTTATTATCCCATTAATGATATAATATGCTACAATGTGTTGTTTATATATATATATATATGTTTAATGATGGTATAATAGGAATGTTTTATTATTCAATAATATATGATGATAATACAAATTATATCATTGGGGTATTATCCCTATGTTTAATGGGATGTTGGATGATAGGGATAATGGAATAATATCACGGATAATTGTTAATCTCTGCTTTGACCGGCCATGGCCCATCTAAACAACCTAAGTATACAATCAGCTAGGGTGCGACTTAAAATATGTTGTGTATTTGTGTTGTTTTGCGGATTTAATATGATCTTTAATATGTTTGATGTTGTATTCCAATTGGATTCTCCAAATATTGGGAGATTCAAACAGATAGGATATATATATATATATATACCTGGTTGGTGGTTTGGAACATTTTTAATTTTCCATAATATATGGCATAATCCTTCCCATTGACGAACTCATATTTTTCAGAGGGGTAGGTATACCACCAACCAGATATATATATATAGATATACACACGCTGAAGGCTGGAGGTTGCCCGATGCTATGTTGCCTTTGAAGGCTAATATCAAAATCGCTGGGATGGGATTAAATAGGATCGATGTGTATGGTCAATATATGCGAAAACAATTGAACTGGTTTATCATGGTTCCATATCTTACTTTGAATATGGGCTTTGTTCATCAAACAAATAGGGATATACCCTCGGTAAACATACAAAAAACTATGGAAAGATCCACTATTTTGTAGCTGGGTAAATCCACTGTTTCTATGGCCATTTTCAATAGCTATGTACCAAATTACAAGAGGGTAGTGTTCACTGTGATTTACAGGGTTTTTCTTGTCGTTCCGGAAGTGTTCACGAACGCAACCTGAAGTTCTTCCTTGCGGAGGTGATTTTTGCGCTGAATTGTCTTATTTCAACTGAATTCCAATTATTTGTCGCCTTCTTGTAGTTACCCTGTGTTTCCCTTTTCATTTTCCTTCGGTCATGACTGCCACCACGGAGTCTTGAATGCGTTTGTGGCTTTGATAGCCATTCACCTTTTCACGATGCACCTTATGTGCTGCCAGACTGCATCTAAGCATGGTTTGACGATGAATATAACATGCTGACAGAATGTTCCCAGGTTCGACATACCGTAGCAATTTCTAAAATATTAAGATCAACTATATCAGAATCATTATATTATATATACCTTCTGGTTATTTAACATAGCCATGGACAGATCCACCATTTTTAATAGGTAAACCATGGTAAACCATCTATTTCGATGGACCATCTATACCATAGCTATGTTCGTCATAACCAGAGGGTATATAGTAACATCATTATAAACCCCCAGTCGTTTGTTGCTACCCATTTCAGTCTCCCAGCCGAGCGACGTCTGTCGTTGGTCGATCCGCGCCAAGGCCTGGATCCAAGGCCTGGTGCAGAAGCGGAAACGAATCACCGGACTTTTTTTGGCATGAAACAAATTGGATTTTACCCTCTGGTAACATACAAAATAGCTATTGAAAATGACCCAGTCGAAATAGTTGATTTTCCCATTAAAGATGGGACATTGATGGGATTTAACTGATTAACTGCCTCGGAAAGTGTCACATAGCACGCAAAAATCCATGGGTCAAATGGGACATTGATGAGATATTTCACGGGATGATAATGACATTAATTAATCCATTTTATTACGGGATACCCTCTGGTAATTTGTTACATAGCTATACATAGCTATTGAAAATTACCATAGAAATAGTGGATTGTCCCATTGAAAATTGATATGTTCCATAGTTATGTGAAAGTTTACCAGAGGGTAAGTCCCAAACTGTTTGGGATGATTTAACTGCCTCGGAAAGTGTAACATTGCGAAAATCATCGAAAGTGTCTCAGTTCAGTAGGTATCGAATGGTGTAACGGTTAGATTACTCTTCAAAAACCAACGCGTAACTGGGGGAGGCACCACTGAACCTACTTTTTTTTACAAGAAGTCTGGACCCAATGCGAACATTGCGGTGAAACTGAGCATTTTCTGACCAGCGTTCCATCCACAGTTTCGGATGAACACTGAGCAACAATGGGCTCCAAGAAATATGACAGATGGCAACAAAATCCGGTTCAATGAGACATTGACCCCAGTTACATCCCATGTTAAAAAAAATACTAGTGGCTTGTCATCCAACATCCAACAACTCGAAGATCATCCCAATAGCCGTTCTCAAGGTGCCCCCAGTTGTAAGTTTGTAGCATGTTGTAGCCCTATTCTATTGTAGATGTCATGATATGTCATGTATGTATACTATACACTAGTGAAATCTAGGGAAATCGGAATTATAATGAGTCATGTATGTTCACTAAGTAGTCCTCATTGTTTGTAAAATTATCCGAGTTGCTAACCATGGATACGAAGACAACTTGTCAGCTTCAGTTGGACGAGTTTGCCATCTCTGACTCGACTGGGGGAAAATCAATCACATCCCAACATGGCTAGAACATGTTGAAATTTGGAGAATTTTGGAGATTAAATTATCAACGAAAATAGTGCAATTCCAACTCCACTGCATTTACATAATATTATATATAATTATATATATATATACTTATAGAATACATATGTATGTACAACTAACCAATATTATATATATACATATACATATTATGTATATATATATATACACACATCAACCATTCTCTGCAGGGAACCGCCTCCACCATGTCTGCCATTGTGGTGGCCACTGCTGCATTGCGAGGCGGCGGCTGTGATTTTGGAGCGAATGGAATTTTCCACCTGTAGGAGGTAGGATAGAAAAAAATGGGATGACATTAATGGCCATTGATATGGTTTAATGATGTTTAATGCAAACAATCTGGAGAATGCGATATGAAAATAGGGATTTCTTCGCCGGATATGAAGGGGACAACCACACAGGATAGGGATATTTTTTGTTGTTTTCTCACCGGATTCACCATGAATTTCTTTGAGGTGATGAAGTTGACTTTTCCAATGGGAAAGATACGAAATGATCGTTGTTCATCCAGAGGGGATGTGTTGAAAACGCAGAGTTTTCGTCACTTTTTGCCTGATTTTCGCACATGATGATGGCTTTCAGAAGCATGAAACCATCACTAAGATTTTTCAGACCTCTGCTGTGACAAAGTGAAGACCTCGGCGAGGAAGACCAGGGAGAGGACCTTTTTTTCGACCTGATCTTAGAAACCTCTTTTGTGTGATTCAATGGGGGAGAAAGTTATGGTCTCTCTCTCTCTCTATGTATAGTATAATATATATATATATATATAATGTTGGCTACTGATTGGTGTGGGGGGCCCTCTAAGTTGGCTATCATATATAATGTTGGCTATATATTTCAATATTATATTAGCCAAGTTCCATTGAATATTCCAATATATATATGTTTCAATTTTTATGATTATATATATATGTTGGTTATATATGATATGAGTTGTATAATGTTGGCTATATATATATATGTATATTGTTTGGTTGTTTAACATAGCCATGGAAAATAAATGGCCCATAGACATAGATGCTGGGAAACCTCCATTTATTATGGATTTTCCATGGCTATGTTAGTCATAACCAGATGGTATATATATTTTCCTCTAAGTTCCATTTCAAGGGAAAATTGGATGACTTAATCAACCTTAATTGGATAGGTAAACCATGCTATTAAGAACGGTAAACCATCTATTTCTATGGACCATCGAAAAACCATGGCGAACAGCTCGACACTCCGACTCGCTGATCTTAGAAGACACTCAGGGAAGCTGTTGTGGGGATGGTAAATTACAATATAACCATAGTATATATATATAATATTTTGTCTATATATATATAATGTACTAGTTATACTAGTTATATCTTGATCTAATTGGATTTTATCCCATTGTTGTATCCCCATTTTTGGTGCCATAATCCCCATCATTTGTTGGCCAGGCGCTGACGCCGGGCTTGAGAAAGTCAAGGCTTTCGTGGATGGCCCCAGATCGCTGGTCGGTGAAGGTGAAACTCTTTTTTGACATATTCCATGGTTATATATATATTATGGTTATACTATGGTTATTTACCATGGTTATACTGATTTATATATGTTGAAATCTTCCATGTTGTGTTCATGTCACAGAACCAGGCAATTGAATGGCTCAAATCCCAGAATTCAATGGAGGTTTATCGAACTATGCCCCAAAATTTGAGGATTCATCATGATAAACATATCATCAGCGCCGTGGGCGAGTTGCCGTGGGCGAGTTGCCGTGGGCCAAAGCCTGGGTGAGAGATTCGATATCCAAAACATATCCCGGCGGTTGAGACCCCAAACAGTGTGGGGGGGTGGGCGAACAATGTATGATAATGTTGTTGTTGTTGTTGTTGTTGTTGTTGTTGTTGATGATGATGATGATGATGATGATGATGTTGATGTTGATGTTGAGGAGGATGAAGTGCAGGAGGATAATGTGGAGGATGATGATGCTGAGGAGGATGAGGGTGATGATGATGATGATGTTGAGGAGGATGAGGATGAGGATGATAATGCGGAATGAAGTGCAGGAGGACAAGGTGCAGGATGATGATGTTGAGAAGGAGGAAGATCATGTAAGAACCCCTCAGCATGGACACACTGTTTGGGGAATCATTGAAAAACAATCTTAAGATTCGTCTCTGGAGAAAACGGTCCATGTGTTTCTAAATGTTGCAGTAGCTGCATGGAAGAATCACATCTCTGATTGAATCACCCTTGAAATCTACCAGTCATATTGGTTACCCTCTGGTAAACTAACATAACTATGGAAAATCACCATGTTTAATGGGAAAATCCACTATAAATGGCCATTTTCAATAGCTATTTTGACATAACCAGAGGGTAGCCTGTTGCCTTGTGTCACGATCACCTTGATTTTGGCATTTTGGCCCCTGGGGATAGTCACCTGTGAAAAGTCAGATCAGCACATGAGAGTGGCTCCACAACCAGACAACAGAACATGTGGTGTTCACAAAAAAACAACTAAACCAAGCAGAGCTGTCAGTGGACAAAGTCGCGACTTGAAAGTATAGCTATATACATGCTATGACCAAACATTTTGCCAGAGGTTAAGAAAATTAGACTAGCCCATTGCTATTGTATTTTGTTCAAGGGACTAATTTGATGGTCACGAAAGGATCTTGGCCAAGAAATTGCAACGCTGTGTCCGTTCCCCGTTTTTGCGACGCCTCCATGGCGATTGGGGCTCCGGGCAATTTGGGAGGCGACGGCAATCGACCGTCCTTTGTTCGACTGATGGGCTGGACATTTTCCTAGATTGGATGCCCCTTAGGATCGAAGTTGGTATCCGAACATAAATTCATGATAAGTTCAGGTGAATTTCATCTCTGTTTTTTTGGGTGGGTTGAACATCTAGCTTGAATCACCATTTTTAGCTTGTCTATTGGGATCCAAACGAAAAAAAAAAACGACATGGGACATACCCCAAACACAACAAGTTTCATGGGGGAAAATGGTGATAAATCCCTGGATTTCCTAGATTTCTGGTAGCCAAAGTCATGAGGCTACCCCAAAATATCATCCATTTTCACTCTGTATTTTCCATGAAATAAACCATAGAATTGTTAGTTCATTTACCCACTAAAAATTGTGTTTTTCATAGGATTTTCATGGATTTTCCATTATAAACCATACCCCATTTTAGGAAACCTCCTTTTGTTATACCTCATTTTCAGACAAAACCGTCTTCGAGGAATCCTTAAAAGATCGAAGCGGCCAATTTGGCCCAACTTTCGTATCCTGCCCTGCCGTAGTTTGCAGCATCAAAGAATGGACTTCAGAAAAACATGTTCACCAACTTAGTTCCAAAATGTTGCAAAGAACTGTATGAATTTGTATCAACCATTAAGATTAAATTTAAGAACTAAGTCCCCATCAACTACCCTCTGGTAAACATAGAAAAAGCTATTGAAAATGGCCCAGTCGAAATAGTGGATTTACCCAGCTACAAAATGGTGGATCTTTCCATCGTTTTTTCTATGTTTACCAGAGGGTAAATCGGGTGAATTGACGTTTCTATGATTTTGGGGGTTATTTTTCCATATGAGCTATGGTCAATACTCATGGTTAATAACCATTAATAGGGGCTAGTCATCCAATGGTTCATAGGGATTTATAATAACCATTATAAGGATCCTTATTATGGATGGGATGACCAT
>Ga0126342_10000322_pt1 | contig 47509 bp, 38 predicted proteins | sample Cyp1metagenome_FD_92528 | JGI IMG/M metagenome (GOLD analysis project Ga0126342, IMG submission 92528) | Coral microbial communities from Lord Howe Island, Old Settlement Bay, Australia - Cyphastrea 1 metagenome | ecosystem: Host-associated > Invertebrates > Cnidaria > Coral ...
CTTTACGGGGCCTCTTCTCTATGTAGAGACTTTTCCTCTCTACGGGGAATTTACGGGGACTCTATGGGGACTCTTCTCTATGGAGACTTTTCCTCTTTACAGCGGCTTTACGGGGACTCTTCTCTATGGAGACTTTTCCTCTTTACGGGGACTCTTCTCTATGGAGACTTTTCCTCTGTACTCGGACTCTTCTTTATGGAGACTTTTCCTCTTTACCGGGACTTTACGGGGACTCTTCTACAGGAGACTGAGCCTGTACTGCCAATCCCTTTGGAATCTTTTGGCAAGAGATCTACATTTTGAAGTTGGGCCACCTGCCTCTGGACCATCGGCCCTGGGGCTGTCAACTGCACCAGCATCTTTCTGCTCCTCCGTTTGCTGCTGTATTGGGCGTTTGTCCGTCAACATTGCCAAATGAATCCTCAAAATCCTTAATGGGCCCTTGTATGCTTTGGAGTCATGGGCATAGGAGTGCAGTTGGGGAATGCATTGGCAACGCATCATCCCCAAAGATCAATACAAATATGTACGAATACGAGAGCACTTGCTCAGTCCTCGCCAGACATCGGTCTCTTGGAATTGCCCTCCTCACAACTTGTGCACAACGAATGCAATTCAGAATCTAATGCCATGCAGAATGCACACACACAAAGAGGTGCAAAGTTCATATGGTGCTTGTGCAGGCAATAGGAGTAGGAGGAGGAGTAGTGGTAAGTATCGCTAGGCTCTGGAGGAGGAGGAGGAGGAGGAGGAGGAATGGCAGCAGCACTAGCACAGCACTCGGCTGCTCAAATACACGTCCATATTTATTGCTTTACTCTAGTGAAACTTACGCGAAGAATACCACCAGCTATTTCTCTCCGGTAAAATGATATTCGCAAACTCAGACAGAAACTAATGCGGAGACAAGATGTCAGGTGAGATGCTCCCAAAAGCCTTTGGATCAGAATGTTCATACATTCTTTTTTGGAAATAAAGATAGTCAAAACCCGTGCAGTCCTCATCGTCCATTTATGCCACAGCGTTGAACGTCTCTTCCAACCTGGCAGAACTGCTGTGGCAGTGCTCTCAAGTTAGAAGTGGCTTACTTTCCCCAGTGATCGGGCCTTCTTGGCATCAAAGCCTCAAAGTGCTCGGCTTCCTTCTCAGCGCCATCGACGACGACAGAGCAGAGCAAACGCACCGTCTGCCACTCAGGCTGTCTCACAGGAGGAATTCGGTACAGCGGCTTACCACGCTCGCTTGCATAGAACACTAGATTCCGTTGAAACTTCTCAGCCGCCTCAACCTTGGCTTGAAGCAGACTGCAGCCGATGTAATTTCACATACAACAACAAGGATCTGTCGTGCTGTCCACTGCATGCTGCCACTTCAACAAAATAACCCCCGGTAACAGGAACTTTGACTGCGCCACCACAGAAGTATTGAGTGTGGCTCATCTGACTCATCTGTGATTACTGGGGGACGCCTGTCTTTGCATCCGAGAAGCCAAGTCCCTGCGCTCAGCAAGCTTGCCCTTCTGTATGCGCTCTTGAGCTTCCGAGCTCAGCCCGAAGCCCAATGCCCAGTCCCGGACGGACAGTGTCTCCTGCGAGCGCAAGCACAGAGCTAGAGAATCTAACCAAATACCGTGGCTTCGGTTGGGCAGGCCTGGGACGTTCCTTTCCAATCCGTGGACTGCTGCATACTGACGAAAAGACTTGACCAGAAACACCTGCCAGAGGATGGCTTCATGTCTGAGAAGGGATGGGATCACCATCCAATCTAAAACGATATCACAGAATCCAACTCACGTTCCAATATTTTTCCAAGATTTGAGAAATCAAAGAATCCAAACAGCTCGATCTGTGGCTGTCAACCCATGAAAAGTGTCACCAAATATCACCATGAGCGGTCGCGCGTATTTAGAACTCTATATCATGGAGCATCAAACACAGGCCAGGATGAAGTACGATAAAACCAGATGAATCCCAATGTGAAAAATAGAAGATGCCAACGAAACTTGAAGAGGGTATCATCCGATCATGTTGCAGGACCTGCCTCCCGTCTGCTGGCACCGGGATAGAGGAGAGTGGTCCTGCGGCGCAATCCTGTGGCCAGAATGCGCCAACCAAACTATAGCAAGAAGAACCATAGCTTGGCCAAAAGCGCCTCTTATCCAAAAGCTAAGACATGACGGTTGATCTAAATTCCTTCATCCAAGAACAATAAAAAACACTCTCGCACATTTGCGGAATTGTTAGGCGTATCATCCACATGAACGTCCACATGAACGCTCAAGAGAAGGACCTTTTGCATAACACTCACATGACTGCCATTTGAGTCCTGATTCTTGGTGATTGAGCTGGTCATAAGGAATCGATAAGGAATCTGTCCTCGGAGTTTGGAGCAACCAAGCACTGCTCCACCTGCCAGTTTCTGAAGCAGTATGGCTTGACCAAACTAGTCGGCAAAGGCAAAGCTTGCCCCATGAAGAGTTTGCCTGCCTCTTCTGTCGCAGCCATCGAAGAGACAGAGCCAGCATCCACGGGTCCGGCCTACGAAGCACCGAAACACGGCAGCTCTAACAACAATGAAAAGCTAAGACACAACACTTGCGACACGAATTACAAAGAAAGCTAAACCTGCCACTTCTGAAAACAAAAAATCAACACATACAAAGGGAAAGGCCAAATGACAGGCCTGGATCTTCAATGGGCCCGACTAGGAACAAACGTTTGGTTGCACAATAGCAACCGTAATGAGGTGGTGCGGCCCAACTTGCCCACAAAAAAAGACATGAAGCTTGCAGCGCAGCCTTTGGGGAGTCAGAGTCAGAGACCACTTGGATTCGCCCTACCTGCTCAACACCGGAAGGGCGGCTCTAGCAATACGATGGGAATTGCTTGTGCGTGACCCTCGTGCAAAACGTAAATTATGTGATAAGCGTGACATTCTAGCAGAAACGGCACAGGATCGACATGGTCCACAACAAGCGCGGCACCGGAGCTTACCCAAAACAAATTTCAGCATCGGTTGACTGAGCAGCCTGTGGAGATTCAGTGAGCTCTTGGACCTACTTGCTCTTAAGATCCGTGGAACACATCAGCCACCCTACATTGACGTGACAACCTTGCAGATACAGCACAATCGAAGTGGTCGACGACAAATGTGGTGAGGAAGCTTCTCGGAAGTAATCAGCCTGCGGAGAGTCTGCGACTGTGTGGACCCGCACAGCCTGCGCAGCACTTCCTAGCAATTCAATTCTGGCGCGAAATTCTCATGTAAGAGGTCAATAAACCCATTAATCCGACAATTTTGCGAAAGTTCTACATGATCTCAATGGTCCATGACATGTGGGATAAGGAAGCTGGCACGAGCATAAATTCCTACAGACCGAATTTGCGAGCCAGAATTGCTTGGCTGTTTAAAGACTCAGAATCATCACGCTTGCCAGAACTGACACTGAGAGCCTCAACTTCCGGGGAGTTGCACCATCCCCGCTGTGTTCCGCCGCCCGAAAGCGACATGGCCAAAATGGCTTCGGAAAGGTTTAAAGACAAGCGGGTGTGTCTTTCCCTCCACCGCACATGGTGTTTGCAATGGTTTTAGAGTGGTCACAAAAGGGTTTCAAACCTTTAGTGCGTCGCGGGTTATGGCCTTTTACAAGAGCATATAATGTCCGCACGTACGTATACATACGCAAGCGTAGCGAAGTGAAGTAAATAAGATTCAGCAATCACCATCACCAACACCATGAATTCCTAACTTTCCAAAGCTACTGGTGGTAGTGTTCTGAGTGTAGCGCTTCTGTTCTAAGTGTTTCTGTTGTAAGTACTTTTTTGTTCTAAGTGTGATGGGGTTCAACTTGGTTTGCAAGATTGCAAGGGGCTTGAGCACTAATTAAAGCTTTGAAAACATCGGCAAACCTTCACACGCTTGGAAAATTTCACCTGTCTTGTTCAGTCACTTTGAGGGCCCAGCGATTCCTGGCCCGGAAAAGTGAGGTGAACTCTGCAAAGGTTTGGCTTTTGTGTCCCCACCCTCGCATTTCAAGACACGCACTTTCACATAAATTCTGACGTGTAACCCTGGCAATCTATCTAAATGCTTTCTCGCGTTCCACGTGGCATTCTTTTGGACATATATTCCGACATTCTAACTACCATTTTATGTGATATCCCATCTGGCATTCCATCGGACTGTCTTCCTGGCATATTATTTCTGACATTCTTGCTCGCATTCTATCTGACATTCCGCATTCTATCTGACCTTCTATTGAACATTCTGTCTGGCAGTCTATCCGGCCTTCTTCAAAAATCTTACATTCTTCCTGGCGCTATTTCTGCCATTCTAGCTGACAATCTACCTGACGACATTCTATCTGACATTCTTGCACTTGCAATATCTTGCAATGTATCTTGCATTCTATCTGGCGGCTTGCTTCCTCGCACTATTTCTAACATTCAAGCATTCTACCTGACATTCTATTTGCCACGCTAACTCACATTCTTTCTGACATTCTATCAAAAATTCTATCTGAGATATGAGGAAAAATTATCTCCAAGAACCCCCGTAAAGAGGAGTAAAGAGGAAAAGTCTCCATAGAGAAGAAGCCACTGTGAAAGCGAAGTCGAACTTCGTGGCGAAGAAATAGTCCGTGGTTAAGAAACAGTTCTATTCGGGGTTAAGAAACATCTACTTCGGGGTTAAAGAATACAAAGTTCGGGGTTAGGAGAGTCCTGCTGTATATATAATATATATATATATATATATATACATATATGAAATTTGAGTCATGTGCATTGATTTACCCAGTGATTCATACAACGTGTCCAACATGTCTCCATTTTACCCAGCCAAAATGTCTCGACTCATCTCTATGAGGTGACCAACCTCAAACTCGGCCACGCCGCCCATCGAGTCCTATGGGCACAAGCGTGAAAATTAGAAGTCGTGGCGTAACCAACCAGTGGCTTTTACCACTGAAACAGACCATTTTTGGGGCTTCTAAGGTTCCAACTTCTTGGAAAAAATATTTGCTTTTTCATGCAGCTACTGTATGCTATTTCACTATTCAGCCATCAAGGTCTATGCTTCACACATCACTGGAGCATGCCCGCACAAGCCCGCTGCACCAGCGTCCTGCAATTGTAGCTCCTTGAGGATGCTCTTCTGGGCAAAGACGGCAAAGAGATGTTCCTTATAGCGACGGTGGTGGGACCATGTCGTGTCTGAAAATGGGGATGACATTCCCATTTAAGGAAATTAAACCATTACAAAATCCATAGTAAGTCCTCATGTGTTGATGGTTAAACCTATTATATCACGATACCGGGGAAAATGGTGATAAGTATTGATAAGTCATGATAAATCATGACAAATCGTGGCAAGAGTCCACCTGCAGCAAGACATAGTCCTTTCGGAGCATCGCAGCTGCCTGGACGAAAATCCACGAAATAGCACTGGTGTACTTGTTGGCTCACCCCACTTAGGTGGTTTACAACCCCTACAAGCCCAGTTGTAAGTAAGGTAAGTAGGCTTCGTCCAGTCATAACTGGGGTCCTAAGTTGTTATAAGCCACTTATTGATTGGGGTGAGCTACCAAGTAGGGTACCTCCAAATTTGATGTCCAATCACCAGTTTCCCTGTTCACCCATGCCGGTTTCACATTCAAAATCGACCCTCGAATGGCTGACTGGAGAGCGAAAATCTTCCGAAAGACACCACCAAAAAATGTGGCTGGAATGTGGAGAGGCTGGATAATCTGCATCTCCCTTTTTTGTCGTTTTATTCAGAAGAACGTGCAATTGTTCACAGGAACACTCCAAAATACCTGGACTTTCGCATCTCCACCCTCATACAACACTCTATCTCTCTTGCTATGCTCAACCCAACAATAGACCAGCTTCAACCAGAAATGTGTGGTATAAAACATCTCCCATTGGAGTACCATCTGGGGATGTTCATCTGGATGGAATAAGTCCACGAGCCGTTTGGCCAGCACTGGGGATACTTACCCCTACGTTCACCATCATTCCAGGTCATGTGGCAGTGTCGGCAGAAATTCTCCAGAGATTGAGAGTTCATGATAGTTCTTATCGAAATATCCTCATTATATCCCCGCAGAAATAGATGGTGAATGCCTTCATTCCGAGCAACTCTCCTCCCCCCGCCTGGCTCAACGAACACTGTGCCAAGAAATGACTGCTCATGGAGCGAACCGCCCAAGCTTCAGGCTCCTCTTGACGAATCGGCTGAAAGGAAGATCAGTTTTGCCGTAGGCACTGAAAGATTGGTGGTGGGCTCATCCCACCTCCCAAAAAGCAGTTAAACACAAATATTTATATATGTGTATATATAATGTGTATATATATATATAATGTGTATATATATAATGTATGTATACATATATATAACGTGTATATATATATATATGTATATACATATACATGTATATATATATATATTATCCGCTACAAATGTTGCCATCATTGTCAATCTCCCAATGTATATCCTTGTTTATCCAAGGATGGAAAATGAAAATGATGTTCAAAAGCAAAGCATGGACCCATCTGGTCCTCAGATTGTGATGCGAGCACCTGTTGACCTCAGATCGTGCTGAATCTCAATTGACAGGCAAGATGTATGGCTCAAGATCGTAATACTGCAACCTGGCTGGTTTACTTCCAGACATTGACCAAAATCCTGAGCCAATCTGGGTGCCAAGACTCAGCTGCTGGTGGTTCTTCCTCGGTAAAACCAGTGCATCCCCTGCTTTTTGCTAGTCAACCAGCAAATTGGTTCCATGTCCACCCGACCTATGAACAAATCAACAGAAGTCTGATGAAATGAACCTTCATTCAAGAATATGTTTGAAATATACATGTGCATGCAAATTCATAAACATAATTCAGAATAGTTTAATGCACATTCCTAGAAAAGCATCCGTATAACCACAGCAGAGTGGCCAAAATGCCCTTCCACCAGCTGAGCATCCAAACCAATGATGAATGAAGTCGGGCGCTGCACGTATAGGAGGCGGCAATAAAGGGTTGATTCCCACATAGACCCTTAGAGTCTATCGCTCTCAAAACTCTTTGGAGGTGATGTTGATCGACTCCAAATATCATCCATCTTTGAAAAAATATGGAAATATCATCCACAAATGCTAGGTTTTCCAGTGCCATCTTAGTTTTTAAGAGGTCAATGGTTCTGAAGCACCACAGTTCTTGGCTCCGGGCAACTTGGGAAGCTGTGAACTTTCACCTGGAGTCGGCACGTCATCGGGAAAGTTCTGTGTTGTGCTGTGGTTTGTACCTTGGCAAACGTCTATGTGTGTAATGCATAAATTCCTATTTGGCTGTGGCTCAAATAACGGGAGTGGATCCTTATGCAGTGATCCATACCGATGGATCGATCTGGATCACCTTTGTTTCGGTATGGATCGAGGTATTTTTATCGCCTGTGGCAACGGTTCAAAACACAAGGGTGTCTCAAAGTTGACTTACTGGTGCTTAGTAGGGAATGGATGGGAATGGGGGAATGGGATGATTATTACTAGTGATTATGGATCATTCCCTCATTCCCTGCTAAGCACCAGTAAGTTGATGCCGAAGCAGTGCTTCAACAAGTCAAAGGCTCTGGCGCACGACCTTGTCCAGGAGAGTGCAACTTCCAGCCTGAAATTTCCAGATGAGAAAAATCCGCTGGATTTCTATGGCTTTGGGGTTTAAGAATCATCCCGTCCCCCTAATATTAAACACCACCCCTAGAAACCATGATTTTTTAGTGAAATTACACATCATTGGGACCATTTAATTAATTGGGGGGTGGTTCATATTAGGGCTTTAAGACTGTAAGAATACATTGGTTTTTCTCTTTGTTTTTCAACGCAATTGGATTGTTGACTCACCACAGCTGCCTGGTTGACACCTCGGTCTCCACACCATGGGATGAATGAACAGCAAATCCGCAGCGTCCTGGCAACATGTCGTGACCAGGGGACGGAACTTGCGGATGAAGAGGATGATCAGACCGAAAAACGACCCAAAAATAACAGACCTGCCAAGTTCATCCACGGGGCTTGGCTTTTTTTTGGACCTAAATATAAGTGTTAGTAACAATCTAAACAATCTATGGATCTTCAGCTATGGCTTCATCTAAAGGTGACCCCAAAACCATGGGTTTCAATGCTAAAATGGTCATGACTTGGATGATTTGGGGTACCCCCATGACTTAGGAAACGTCCATCGGTCCTCCATGGGCCAGCTGATGGATCGCTGAATGGAATGACCTGGAACCTTGGAGATGTGGACGAAGTTTATTGAAGGCCGTATTACCAGCCCTATATCCATACTTTGATGTATGGCTCTGTACGCATAAATGTGTGCCTGTGTGAGTGCCCCGCTAGTTATGTCAATGTGTGTATATATTATATATAGTACAAATCAAAAATTATCGTGTGTGTAAGATATCATAAGATATGTATTACAGCAATATGTATACATGTCCATACATGTCCTATGTGAATGTATACACTCACGTATTCAGATACGTAACCATACGTGCATGTAGTGTGCATCCTGGGTCTACCAGTTCGCCATCTGTTTGCCATGCCACATGCAACTGCTCGCTGACCTCCATCACCACGTTACCCTGTCAGGTTGGAGGCGAGTGACAGAAATGAAGAATTCTGCTGCCAAACAAATGGGGATATGGGGGGAAAAAATATAATAAACTACCATAAACTACCCATTTGGGAATGGTTTATACCACCTATATTTATGGTGATTTGGGGGATGGTTTATTGTTGTTTTAGGGATATGGTAGTACCCCCGAATCATCCATTTTAATTAGTAGGATTGTCCATTGTAAACCATCCAGCTATTGGGATATTCCCATTTCAGGAAACCCCCATATTCATGGCAACCAATCATGATCTTTCTAGAACCACTCCTCTCCCAAGCAGCCCCTCACCCCCCGTCGTGATGCCACAGTTTTGCACGCGGCGATCAACGGCTCCTCTCAAGACGTCGATTCACGTGCAGGGCTTGTCCTAGGGCTCCCCGTCCAACAAGGCAGCGCCAGGAGACCATGAAGAGAAATAGCCAGTAGCGAATCGACTCAGCAGGTGGGTTGGCCGTGGATGAGTGAAGCTCAACACAGCTGGGACGGCTGTTCATTGGAGGATTACCATACAGGAGCCACAGGAGCCAACCTCTTGCAGCTTCACCCTTTGCATTCTAGGCTCAGAAAGCACCGATGTTGCATGAGATTACATGAAATTGCCTGGAGAAAGCAACCTTGAGGTTGAAAATTCACCGATTTCATCCAATTTCAATGGTTTGCCAGGGACACTATGGGATAACGAGAGATTCCTAGTTCCACATGGGGTTCCTCTACCAACACCTGCGGGTCCGCCTTGCTGTCGAGTCACTAGGGAAAGAAAAACGACCTCCAAACTCCAGTTGAAACGGGTTGCTGCAATGAGCAACAAGGCCTCGTCTGACGATCTCAGATCTTAGCTTTGCAAAATTGACCCCTTGACCATCACTGACCTACTTGCAGAATCTTGGAGTCAAAGGCTAACTGTTGTGGTTTCTTGGAAATGGCGCATTTTCCCATCAAACATCGAATCTTCCTCCCAGGCCTGGAGGGTGGTCGCACCTACGGTGATCTTGATGACTAGGGGAAACCTCAGCTCCGCCACGGTCCACATGGCCTTCCCACAGCGTTGTTAGCGTTGTTCTTAGTCCTCTGAGCTGCCGACTCCCTGGCAGCTAGCATCGCACCATCACATACTTGTGACAAAATCAATGACGCTACGGTCACCGGTACCTGCCCCGCCAGCTCAAAATGTCCGGTGTGGGTCGAATCCCAGCAGGGTGGAATACATCAACAAATTGCCGTTGTTTGGGGGACATAGCACACTCTGAAAATGGTGTGGTTCAAGGTTTGGATCCGGAAAAAGAAGCAAAATGAACAGTCTGGGGTCAGTCCTCATCCCCGATCTGGACTCTAGCAAACCCACGGCAACAAAGGTTGGACCTTTCATGGTATTTACTGTTGCAAGTGTCTTCACCATGTTCATTGTCAATCTCATCGCAGTTTATAGTGTTCATCGATCATTTATCTTGTGTATATGCCATATCATCAATCATATTCAACATGTGACATGTGATGTCTATCATTATCATGTTCATCATCACCATCAGTATCATCGTCATAATAGTAATAACAATAATCATCATTATCCTAATTATCATCACTATCATCGCTATCATTTGTGCCGTCATTATCATCATTGTCACAGTCGTTTTAGTTAAAGTGTCATCACTTGCTTGTCACAATCATCGGATCCTTCACACCACCTGTTACGTTCCCTTTCTCGGCTGAAGGGCACCATAGTGGTCCCGCGCAAAATGCCTTGCACCTCAGCAAAATGTTCAGACAAAAATCCTGGGGATCTGTCCAACATAACGGGTATGATATATATATATATTTATATATATAATGGGGATACGCATTACTGACAATGTGATATGTTGATTCTGTCTCAAATGGGAGCTACCCGAAAAAACAGAGCAATTTGAGTGTGGAAAATGATGACACACCATTGGACTTGGAGGATTCAACCTGTGAAACGAGCTTGGCATTGTAGCCAAGCGGGACCCAAAAAATGCATGAAGAAATCAAGCAACTGGGTAGCAGTCTGAAAATAGTGTGCCTCCAAATCCACTGGTGATATAATATGATATAATCTTATTTGTATCTGTTAAAGTGGCCATTTGGGTGTATATCGGTATACCCCATTTTCAGACACTGTGATATTGGCAGATGGACCTTTTTGTACTTGACACTTGCAGCAAATGCCGTGGAGAAAGATGCCGGTACTCAACAAACATAGTCTGACATAGTCTGCAGACGATCACTGTTTGCGGCACCCCCGGGCACCCCCCAACTACTCAAGCAGAGTTGATTGTATCATCCAGCATTACCAACAAGAATTACCCATCATGAATCATCACTAACAATAATTAGATATCATTATATAATCATCACTATCCATAATTACCCATCACGGATCATTAATATCAACCCCGGATTGATAAACTATGATAAACGCCCGAGGTGTTAAATTGGGAGGTTACCACTCTAGAAGCATCTGATCACTACTTGGTCATTAATCAAGCAAGGCTTATTACTCCGGGGTTGACATTACTATCCATCATCAAACTTCATTGATCATGAATCATGACTAACAATGATTCAACATCATGAACTGTTGCTGACCATCAATAAACATCATGCTAATTATATGCATTAACCATCATTCATCACTAACATTATGATATTTGGTTGACATGTCCCATCGTTAATCATGAATAACTATAGTTGACCACCACTATATAACCATTGCTAACCATCCTGAACCATTACCAACCATCATTGGTCATTATTAGTCATCATTACATAACCATCATTTATATACCCCTCGTTTCCTCATGAGAAACTATAAGTTAACCGTCCTTTACCCTTCTGTAAACTAACACTTCGATGTAGTGTTTACCCAGCATTTTTCCGGCTTTCACCATGGTGTTTCCACATCTTTCTGTATATAAAATCTCTAGGGATCCCTAGGATCAATCACCAATAAATCCCATGGGTTGCTCTTAAGATCATGACATATCATGACGAACTAGTCAGCTAAGCTGACTAGCCTCTGGTAAACCTACAAAAAGCTATTGAAAATGGCCATTTATAGTGGATTTTCCCATGAAAAATGGTGGATCTTTCCAGTTCGCTATGTTAAATTACCAGAGGGTATCGTTTTCCAGAGGAAATGAGCAGCCGCCTCCGCATCCGTGGTGAAGAGATGGGCCGAAGCTTTCAAGACCAGCGCCGAGAAGAGCCCCACCGAGGCGCTGATGCCGATGGCCACGACCTGGTATTCCCATCCCAGCTGTGGGATTCTAATGGGATTCTAATGGGATTCTAATAGGAATTGAATGGGATTCTAATGGGATTTAATGGGATTCTAATGGGAATTGAATGGGATTCTAATAGGATTTAATGGGATTCTAATGGGATTTAATTAATGGGATTCTAATGGGATTTGAATAGGATTTGATGGGATTTACTGGGATTTTAATGGGATTTGAATAGGATTTGATGGGATTTAATGGAGGGTGTAATGGGGGTGAAGGGGGTATTGATGAAGCCTAACATCCCCCATATGAAACACCTCCATGGTATGGTTCCAAAGATGTGTTTTATCTCCTACGTTTCACCATGGTTTCTGGGAGGTATTCAATATTCGGGGAAGGGACTATGCACTGAACTGAAAAAGATGTAAGATTTGCTCATAACTAGGTAGTGAAATGTGATGAAATGTGTATTCCCACATACTGTCGTCATAAGATGAGAATGATTGAATGATGTAGAATAAAGTATGGTGGTGGAAATCTGCGAAGTAGTATGCCATGTATATATATATATATATATATATGTATATATATACATACAATAGGTCGGAGTCAGAATGAAGTATGGGAAACGTGTTTTTTCAACGATGGCAAAGCCAACCCTACCGGTTGCCATGAACTCCATGGGGTCGTTCTCTGGCCAAGTTGCCGAAAGGTTCTTGACCAGTTTCCTCGCCTGCGCAGTGGGATCATGCTAGCACAAGATGGTGATAAATCACAGACTACCAGACAGCTTCTGTACCAACCCATATGGGGGTTTCCATAAATGGGGGTACCCCAAAATGGATGGTTTGTAATGAAAAATCCTATTAAAATGGATGATTTAGGGGTACCCCCATTTCAGGAAACATCCATATAGTCTGATACACCTTGTTTGTACAAGACTGGGATGAGTGGCCTTGGGTGAAGGTCGATCAAGCAACCCCGGCAGCATGGTCTGGGCGGTCTGGGACAGTGGTTCCCCGAAGAGGCCAAAGAGCACGATAACATTGGCCAAAACCTGGCAGATTTTGTTGGGAGCTGAAGTGAAATTTCAGATAGGGAAGTTTGGGACATTTTTGACATGAACCAACTTGGGATTCAGCGAACCAAAAGTTGCGCATTTAACCAGGTGATTTGCAGATTGTTTTATGGTGGATAATTGTATCTATGGTTATATAGATGGGGTTATAGACCAACTTATATTTGGGGCCCTTCCTGTAAATTGGAGGTACCAGTACCTAACACATGGAAGGTCAAAACAAAAAATGATGTAGGCTGAACAGGTACCTAAAACGTCTGTTTTTAGGAATCCGAAAACAGGGCCTGGTATGACAGTAGCTGTACATAGCTGTATTCTTGGTACCTGAGTGAACCATGGATAAAGCCAGAAGTTCACTTCTCAGTTGCTGTCAAACCTGATGCTGCCATACAGAACCCAATCGACCCAATCGTGGGCACCTGATACGCCGCCGTGACAGCAGTGCCCATGGTCCCCGCAGTCTTCGCCATCAGCGTCAAGCTCATGAACCTGTGACATTACAGCCTGTGCGTTGATGCCATGTCCATTTCTTAACGTACGCAGACCAGCCACAAGATCCACGTACGGTACAGTAGTTGTTTCTCATGTTTCTCAAAGCACAAAAAAACATGTTGATCTTCCAAAAATAGAGGAAATCTCCACAGGAAAGCCCCAACTACCCTGTTTGGACCAGGTTTCTCCACCAGAAGATCCAAAGTGCCAAGGAGCCGGAACAGGATCACCACGGACAAGGGCTTGGCATACTCCAGCAGTGGGGCGAGATCTTTCCGGCTGGGGATGCACAACTTCGGTGGCATCAAGTGATTCCTGGCAAAATGACTGAAACAGCTGCAGAGATGGCTGTTGGGGATGCCCAGAGCTCATGATCGAAGATGGTAGCAGCAGTTCAAAGGAAGCTGCTGAAACGATTCTTGAGGTCGACCTGTTTTCTAGGCCGGCCCCTTGGTCCTATTAGCTAACTGCACTATGTCGGGCAGCTCCGGAAGAGCTTTGTACACCCTTGCAGTTGTAGAACCCTCCAAATGCGAGTGTTTATGCGCTGTATAGACATACTAGTATAAATATAGATATTGCTATAGATACAAAGCTATAAATATACATATAGATCTAACATTCGAAAAATATCGAGAACGAGAACTTTCGACCATCTGAATCTACTCAATCTCTCAGATTTTTTCCAGCAGCGGCGTCCTCTTCAGGGCCTGCCACATCATCTGAAAGCCCATCAGCGTCGACACCGCCGTGGCAGCTGCCGCACCGAAGATTCCCAGCTGGAAGGGCCAACAGCAGAGGAAGAAATCGCCCACGAGGTTCAGAAAGGCCGCAAAGAGGACCACCTGATGGGAGAACATGTCTTGAAATCCCATCTAGAACTGGAGAAGATATAGGACCTTTATACTTTATACATGTCTATATATCTATATATGGCCCAGCGTTTGGTGGTCCCCCCCCGAGATGGTGATGGTCCCTATGTGTATATGAAAGTTATATATATATACATATTTGTAACGTGTGTATACGTATGTAGTGTGTGTGTGTATGTATGTGCAAATGTATACAGTATGTATATGTATGTGTATACGCATATGTCTACGTATCCCTCCCCCCCTGTGGATGTGGTGAGGTCGGGGGTAGGTGGGGGTGTGGGGGGGCGGAGCGGTAACCGCCCATACCATATGGGGGCGGGGGGAGGGGGGCGTGAACACGAAATATACATATACAATATATAATTATACATACATATAGATGTATATACATCGGGAGAACGTGTTCGGTCGCCCCAATGCTTTTGCCGATTAGAATGCGCTCAGTGTGTATACAGTTGAACACGAACGTTATTAGGGGGCTTGTGAAACGTGCACAACTGCTGTGACACGTGCACAACTTCTGTGAAACATGCACAACTTCTGGGAAACGTGCACAACATCTCTGACACGTGCACAACATCTCTGAAACGTGCACATATAGAATACTTGAAAACACTGGGTGGGGGTGTGAAACACGTTATACCCATATACATATATACATATAATGTATGTGTGTGTGTGTTTGTCTATCAGCTTATTTATATAATATATATATATACACACACATATATAATCATATAACTGCAAGGTGGTACCCCTGAGATATGTTGTTGGTTTACAAACCCAGTTAGCTGATGTTAACTGCAGATATATCTACCTTTAAAACCCTACTTACAAAGCCTTGGACGCACCCCGGAGTAGAAAAATGGGATTAGTTTGGGGTAAATGAGTTAGTTTGCTAGTTAGTAGTTGATTGGGGTGAAGAATCCAGAAAATCACTGGGACGGGGGTAGATAATAACTATAATAAGTATAAATGGAGAATAGTTGTGAATAATGATTAGAACATAACTACATAGTTGTGGATAACAGGTATGGATAGTAGTTGGATCATGACTAGTTATCTTATTTGTTACAGTAGATAGTGGGAGTTGTGAAATACATGATCTTGGGGGTTGATCCTGAGAAATCGCGGAAAATCTCATCGTGAACTGTGGAATAATGCCATCCTAAACATGGAAACACATTGTAGCCATAGTCCATCTGTAGATATGAAGGGAACATAACCCTTCTAAAAAACACACATATATGATTTATAATCGTTCCAAGTTGAAAACTCCGATATGTGCCACCCTCACATACCTGCCGAAACAGCAGGAAAACCCATGGTTTTTGTCGCCTGTTTCTCAACTGCCCAGCCTTCAGAGGTGTGACACTATCTTTGGCTGCCAAGAGCCCACTCAACGCCACAGATTGCATCAGGGCAGCCCATGCCACCAGACCACGGATGCGCACATAGGTGCCAGCACCAGGCCTACTCATAAAGCATGGAAGAGGTGGCCGTGTAATCAAAGAAACTGAGACTGGAGCCCACCAAAATGAGGACTCCATCAACAAAACATGTGAGGTTTACCAAGGCACGTTACAACAAAACATGGGTGACCTGTTGCCATTGGTGTTTTCGACACAAACCTGAGCTCTGGCGCCACATCCAAGAGGTTCAAGAGAAGGGGTGTAGCAAAAAGATACCTTGGCAGCGGCGATCCCGCACAAAAAGGGGCACTTGGTCGCAACCAAGGCAAATTACCAACAGTGTATACAACCTGGCTGGAGTGAACCATATCTTCTACAAGTGCAGGATTGTTTTGTTGTTTGGGGGGACTTTGCTTTGAAGCAAAATCAACATGGGTTTCACCCCGGCGGCTCCCGTGAACCCAGCATCACCCACGGCTGGTTGATCCACAGGAGCCACGGCTGTATTTTCACAAAAGCCAATGACATTTGCGATACCCATATTTCTCCCCCATCTTTCGTGGAAAAAAAAAAAACGGATTTCTGGACAAACTCCGATCGTTTGCAAGAAAAATCCACACTTGCTGGGCTCACAAACTCATGGCATAACATGGGTAATACACTTTGGTAATAAACTCGTGAACACAGACATACACTCTGGTAATCAAACGTGGCAATGGGAAATCCCCTATAAATGAAGGTCTTGAGGGGAAATCCATGAAAATCATCTATACATAAATATACATAAATTATGGATCTAATGACTTTGACATACTTTGACCCATCTATATCTGGTCAGCTCCTGATATACCTTTGACTGAAGATGGAATTGACAGCATCAGCGTCCATCCCATGGATTTAAATCTCATGGTTCCATATTTTTCCCATGAACAAAAGCCACAAATTGGAGACCCATCCCCGCCCATTTTTGGACAGGTGCCTATATCATCTTGCTTGTGTCATCGGTTATCCCGATTCCATCCTCACAAAGTTCTTTTTACATTTTACATTTTACTCCCCTCATCCTTCAAAAAACGCTCCTCAAATCCATGTTAACTCCCATTCTATAGTACACTATATACTACAACCCCCATTGTGTAAATTGGATTTTTGGACATCTCTCCATATATCCATCCATGCTCTGGCTTTGTCGGCGTTGTCTTCAAGTAGGGTATCCCCGAATTTGCTGCTCAATCATCTCTGAAATCACCATTTTATACAAAAAACATATAAACATTGTTTATATAGTACATATCCCATTACAGTATATCTACCGATAAAGATAGCTGTTTACAACTTCCCAAACCACCATCCAGATTTTCTATGAAGATCACGGTGGTCACCATGGCTATACCCGATCCACATCATAGCGTCGCACCATTATCCTCCCATTATATCCCCCCCACAAAATCCCCATTCAAACAAAACTCCAAATCATTTAAATGTTGGTGACATATAATGTATATTATATATATATATTATATTATATCATATATATATATATTATATATATATATTATATATATACATATCCCCAGGTGAAGAAAAACACATGCTTGACATTACCAGACCCATCTCGCCATACATCTCCCATCTCTTTGGATTTGCTTCTCAAGAGATTCTCCAAGCAGTGGATTTCCCATCGGGAAAATAACAAATCAACTTCAGTAAAATCCAAAAAAAATGGAGTTTAGTCCCTGTTGACGGGTATATCATAGTTATATCACCTAGTGTTCATGGTTTCGCTCATCCAACTTCACCATTCATCGTCCCTTCAACGTCTTCAACGTTGCCAGGGCACAACAGCGTGAGGCCGAAGCCCAAGACCAAGGAGGTACTCAGCGCGGTGCCCAAGCATCTCGCCGCCCTTTGGCGGCCGGAAGGGAGTGCGCGAGCCACCTGGGGCCATGGTGCAATCGCTGGGTGAAACCCTGTGAAAGCCCTGAAATTGCAGGCTAAATCTCATGATTTGACTCATGTCCCATGATAATCCCATGATAGGCCCACAATATGTTCAATCAAAAAAACTGTCCATGAACAATGAACATGACCTATCTATATACGTATATAATATATATATATATACATATGGTGGATGTTCCGTATATCCACTGTATCTATCTACATTTATGTGAATGTTCAACCCACTCAAATTTGGGGGAGGAAACTGACAGAGCCGTGAACCAATCAAAAATCCAGCAGAAGCGGCACAAGCAACAAAGATGAGGGGATATCAGGTCATGTGCTTGCAGCTTTCAGAAATTGAACATGGAAGATCCAAATTCATAGGTGCTTGGCAAGATGATCTTCTGACAGATTTGGATATATTTGGGTCTCTTGGAAGATGCATTCAATACATGGTTTGAGTGATCTGGCTGGCTGACCTTCGGAGCCTGAGGATCATTCCCTGCCATAACCAACATTTGTTGCGGGCTTACTCCCCTGTCGGACTTCACTCACGATGTGTTTTGGCCAAGCGTCCAAGCCAGTAGTGGCTCGCGGCAAGAAAATGAATAGATATAAAATATAATCTGACAACCTGCAGCTGCTCCCATGGGGTCTGACTGTAATACGGCAAATGGCTCAGACTGGGTCAGACTGGAATGCCAAATGGGTCAGTAAAACACCACTTTTTGGTGGGACCAACAAGATGACGCATGGCACAAAAATCTGAGCCTCAATACAGCAATCCCTATTTCACTTGGACTCACCAGAATTTAGGGTGAATGGACTTCTGGACCTTTGGTGAGAGACAACATTTCAACATGTCCTGTTGAACTTCTGCAGAACCCATCTTGATGGTTTTCGAGTGGCTCCGCATCAAGTCCCACACTGTAACTTTGGACGAAGTCACACACTGCCAGGGCTCATTGCTGCAAGTGCTTTCGTGCCACTTAGGCGGCCGATGAAAGCATTGTCAATGTTCCTAAGAGTTCCAGTCGTGTCGATGTTGATTCTTGTCCGAATGGTCATATTTCTGTGCAAGTCTGCCTAGAACCAACACATGGGATCACCCGCATGGGCATGTCTTGAAACTGGGTCAAACCATCCATATCCAGCCCCATACTGGCAATCCTTGGATTCCATTGGATTCCAACTTGGGACACATCGCCAGGGCACGTCATGAAGGGTGCTGCAATTGAAATACCCAGGGCTGGAATGGCAAACTTCAGCATCTCCTGTGATGTCAAATCCACCATCTGGCAACCTCGATTTCCCAAGCGTTGAATGACCATAGAATGGGTGGACCCCATAATATGATCTGTCATATTGCTGGCTATCTCGCACAATAATCCAAAAAAAATGATGTCGCAAACCGTGTATTCGTGGACAAAGCCACTGCTACATCTCCCCATGTTTGTTTCCAAACTTAGAGGAGCTCCCCACTTTGTGATCTAGTAGCCACAGGACCACAGCACCTCTACATATGAGATCAGCCCACTTAGAGGACTTACTCAGGTGGTTTAAGAATTGGTCGAAGTAGGATGATCCTCCAAGAACCAAATACTAGTTCTCGACAAAAATTGATTCGTTCATGATCCCCAATTATGTTCAATCCTATTTAGGATATTTGAAAAAATGGTTCGTTCATCCCCCTCATATCAAATAATCCCAAATGAGAGTGGCCGATCCGATACTAAACTGTTGTATCCCTTGGGGGGTATTCGCTAAATTAGTCCCCAGAACACAAAATCGTTAAAAAAAATGTAAAAAAAAAAAACATGTCCAACAGATTTTCAGGATGTCAGGATTGATTTTGTACCAACTGTCCACCTTGTTTGGTGAACCGTCCCGGGCCCGTCCTTTTTGGAGAAGTCAGCCCTAGCTCTGCGAAGCACCGAGTCGCGGGAGCATCGAGGCGCCGGAGTGGAGCACCTGGTAAGGCTGGTAAGGAAATGGAGGTTTCACCAACCTCCCCCCCAAAAAAAAAGCAGCCAAAATCATCCAAAATCAGGCGATTTTCCAAGAAAAATTGGGGTTACTATGTCTTACTATGTCTTACTGGAGGCTGGACCTCAAGAGATGATCGCTTCGAGCAACCAAAGGACATGAAACCAGCAAACATATCAAAAAAGGAAAAGTTGCTCAACAAGCCGAGTCTTGTGGCTCACTTGCACTGTACAGGGACAAGCCAGATGTAGGACTGTAAGTACGGGTCAAAATCATATATATCCAAAATCTACAGCTTCAGGGCCATACCCACTTGGCCACAATCAACTGCCAGTTGGCCCTTCTGCCTTAGTTTCCCAAGCGCGGCATCCCCGACCCTTCCAGCCTTACATGTAGCTGCACTGACGGTCGGCCGGTCAGGGTCGCGTACATGGCTGGTGCCGGCGCCGCTGCTGGGAAAAAACCGCCTTTTGGCGGTCCCGGCGCAACGCGGGGGCGCGCTACTCAAGGTGCGCAGGTTGAAAATCACCGCGGCTGCGGCTGGATCCCCGTACTCAAACAATGGCATGACTGTATCAAGTGATAGTTACTGATAGTTCCAGAAATACCCGTGATATCCCATGATCAAAATGAATGGTTGTACTCTGCAATGGCCCATTGATGTACTCTGACCAAGCCTAGTGACCAAGCCATGGATTCTCAGTCGTGGGATGGCTAATACATGTTTGTATGAAATCTATTCATGCATAGAGATACAAGTATGCTACAATGTGATGAATATCCTCGTGCTCCGACATCCATGGTTCTTTGAACTGGACATCCTTGTTTCTACTGCTGCTCTCCTCAGCCCAAAGTCTGACGGCCGGAAAACAGTGAATGAAAGGTCTGGAACATCATCTGATCAGTGTTCAAAACCCTCTGTCCTCCCTTTCTACTGTACTGGTTGGTGAATAGGATTTCCTATTCACGTATTAAGCTTCAACCCTTTTTTTGCATCAGTCAAATCCCAACAAAAATGCCGCTTAAATCCGACGTCTGAAGTTTCTACACCGCTGCCCCAAAAACCGCCTCCACCAGAAGGGATACAGCACTCCAGCCTCCAGACTGCTATGGAATGTTGTGGACAGCTGGACAATGCAGCTTACATTTTTGGGACAATCTGGTCATTCCAAAAAATGCTGAAAAAAACTCGTCATTTTTCAGCGGCGAAGTTTTTTTTAATCGATTTCAGGAGGTACGCACGATCTCAGACTGTTCCTGAAAACATCCCAGGCACCTTGTTCCATCAAGCAACTCGTTGGATTGTAGAGAATACCTCAAGGGCTGGGAAGGCACCATCCAAACCTCCTTGGAGGCCTGCACAAATCCATTCGGTTTGATCTTCGGTTGTGCCAAACAGGGACCTGAGATCCCCTGCCGTGTGCATTTGCACAGGGCGGGATGCCTGGAGCATTGTGAAATCTAAAAAACTCCAAGGCCTACCGACCTACTGTCTCAGTTTCAATGCTAGACATTGCTAGAATTGGATCACTGGAGGGTTTGCTGGGAATCATTTCACTTTCAGTAAATAGTGAATATACATATCAGATCATATCATACCCAAAAACATCCGCTGATTGGCGCCTGGCATGCCAAATGGCAGGACCTGAAAGCGTCTTCAGATGATGGGCCAGGCCATCGTGACCCATGACAACGGACTAGACGATTATGAAAATCATGAAATAACCTATCTATAGTATGAAAATCATGAAATAACCTATGATTGGTAGATATAACTATACCTATCTATCAGCTATGAAATAAATGGAAAATAAGAATTTACAACATGTTACCACCATTTTGACCCATAGACATCCTTGGAGACACCCATACTTTCCATTAAGCCCCTGGCTGAGCAAACTCGTTTGCTGGGTCGTTTCAGGCGCTGTAACCAACTCAACGAACTCATCCCATGCCACGTCGCACTGGAGGCATCCATCCAGGGCGTCCAGGGCGTCCAAGCTGAGTCAGGGGGCTCCTGCAAAAAAAACCGGGGAGAAACAGCTTACCCAAAATAACTCACCGTGAATCTGCAATTCCGGCTGTGTTTTGACATGTTTATGTGACATGTTTTTTAACATGTGAATCTACAATCCCGGCATCTCCAACGATGCTTCCTAAGGAAGAAACGGGCACGAAACTACCCCCCCTAGCTGTTGACAACCCCAAATCTTCCGCGAACCGGGAGGCCTCCGCGTTGCAGAGCACATGGCTCCGCAGAAGTTTCATCCGGCCAGATGGGGTGCCAATGAGATGAAGAGGTGGATTCTCCAAAAGCTCCAGCAACTTGGAGCGTTCTGTCGCTCCTGGCTGGGATCACCGGAGGCGACCCATGACTGGACGAGGATTGCAAAGCCACATTTTCCGGCTGCGATTTCTGACATTGAACAGATTGAACATCACCAAAACAAGAACAGACTCCACCAGTATGCTCTTCAGCATCAGTTGTGCTCTTCCAAGGGGAGACAACTTCTGCAGCGATAGGAAGGCGCCTGGCTTTCTCAGCAAGCTAGGCGCTTGCTGCAGGATCACCTGCCAAGATCAAACAACCACTGTCAATGACTGCTAGACGATGGTGAACCACCTGACATCACCTGACTATGCGACTACCTATGTGTCTCAATCCAAGCAGTCGTCGTGCAAGGTGGATTCGATACGATGGATCCATGGTGGTTTCCCCGCGACCTGGAAGACCCTGGGATGTGGTTTACACCGTCCCACGTGAGGGACAAATGGGCGACAAATCGAAAAGGATCTCGGTATCCAGAGACTGCAAGGCGCTGGGATCAAAAAATATGGGAGAATAATGAATCAACAGAACGTAGGCATTCAAATAATGACCCACTGTGCTTTATATTTTTTGGGCGAATCGACAGCGAAAGCGACAAGATATAGTAGAAGTTCACTCGGTTTGGATCTACGGTAAATCCGTAGGTATTGGTTTTGTGTCGAAATGTGCTGCAAATATACTTCAAATAGCTTCTCAGAAACCCGAAAAGCTGCCAGTTGCGCTCCCATTTGGAGATGAATCAATGACTTCCAGATTCTAAACCCCTCCCTCACATTCAAAATGTGCACAAGCACTACTAAAGTGGGTAACCCTCAAAAAAACAACAAAATTATGCAGGACGTAAACGATCTCATTTCGGTGAATTTTGGGTGACACACCTTCAGCACCAATTGGTCCAAAGAATCAAAAATCGCACAAAAAAACAAATAAACAACGGTTCTGAAGAAATAAGATGGGATTTTGCAAGTTTTCCAATATTTTCCCCACTTTTGTGGGGTGTTCCTAACTCTTTTGGACTTCAAACAAAAAAGCTACGAAGTCCATGGCACCTCCAAGGTCTTCTTCAGCTGCTCCAAATGGCCATGTAGCAAGTCAGAAGCCTTCAGCAAGAACAGGACCTGGCATCTTCGCGCGGGCGTCTTCCGAGAGAACACGAAGAACGATGAGAATAACACTCAGAATATGTTTATATATATATACATATATATATATACATATATATATATATACATACATATATATATATACATATATATGTATATATATATATATGGTCCCTTTCCCAGAACCCCCCCACATGTTGTTTGTACTGGTATAAAACACATTTTTTTTATGTTCAGATTTTTAGGGTTACTTACATACATTTACTTAAGTAACATTAATGCTTCTGAAATCTTATATAATATATAGATATCTAGAATCACCAAAACCGCAAAAACCTTGGAAAAACAAAAACACAAAGCCAGAAGTCTTGGGGTGCCTGGGAAACCAAAACAAAAAACAAAAAACAAAACTTTGAGGAGAATGTTTGGTTTTGACTCAAAAGATTGTTTTTTTGTTTTCCCTAGGTGTTTTTGTTTTTTTTGGTTTCAAAAGCCAAAAAACAAAAAAAACAAAAAACGAGTTTTGTTGTTTTTTGCATACATACTATCAACCAATATCTCAAAAAAAAACTCATTGTTTTTTGTTTTTCAACATTTTAGGCTTGGTTTTCTGCATTGAAAATAAAAAACTTGAGGTGTTGTTTATATCTTGATTGATCATATCCATTTATTGATCATATCCATTTAAACATACATATATATATATATCAAAACGGAAAAAAATAGGGAAAACCAAAAAAAAACAATCTTTTGAGTCAAAACAAAACATTCTCTCAAAAATTTTGTTTTTTTGGTTTTGCTCGAGTTCTTTATTTTTGTTTTGGTCTGTCTATTCATTCACATGATTTCTATCTGTGTCCTGATGCTTGCTTCGCTTATCGGTCCTGGGAAGTCAAACTTTGACCAAAGTTTCTCACTCAAGAGCTTGCACACTATGTGAGACTAAGCTTGGAATAGGAGCTGCTGTGATGTTTATGCACTTGAAAATTAGCTGTTGCAACGCTTTCCTGCTCTATCTCTAGCAACTTCTGTGCAAATCTTGGAATCTTAGAACCTTGGATTCGTACATACACATTCCTGTCTAGGTTTGACATATTCAAATAAAGTATATAAGTACCTGGAAACTAACACTTTTGGATACTTTGGGGGGAATGGTGGGGTATTTCTTTGAGAATATGTAGCATTGCTTTGTAACAGAATGCTTTAATAGATGCTGCAGGACTTTGAAAGAATCTTACCTGTAAAGAAAGTCCTTCATTGGATGCAGTATTTGATTCAAAGAGTACCGGACACATTGCGTAAAATAGATAAAATAGTTGAGGCCAGGGCATGTTGTAAAAGAATGTACTGTTTCTGTGTAGTAGAATGCATCAATAGATGCAGTAGTAGTACTTTGAAAGAGTCTTATCTGTAAAGAAAGTCCTTAAATGGATGCAGTACTCTTTTGAAAGAGTGTCGGACATATTGCGTAAAATGGTGGAGCATGTTTTTAAAGATTGTATTATTTCTTTCAAAGCGATATGTAGTAGTACTTTGAACAAGTTTTGCCTTGAAAGAAAGTCTTTGAATGGACGCAGCACTCTTTTGATGGGTGTTGTATTCTTAAGCACATGTAGTAGCACAGCATCACTCTTTGCATTCTTCGATTCAAAAAAGTATGAGAAAATGGAACATTGCTTTAAACTAGCATACTTTGTAAGACTCTTTCATGGGTGCAGTATTCCTTGGAAAATGCCAACAAACGTGTGAGGTCCCTTTCAAAGAGCACATAATTACTTGAATAAGAAAGCTTTCTTAGTCGATGCAGTATTCATTGAAAACAGTATAAAGTATATTTAAAAAAGAGTTGTAGTGTAAATTCCACACAGCTACTGCCTGAAAATAGAAGAAGCAAATAAGTTTCAGCATGGACTTTGAAGTTTTTTCAAAGCAAAATTCTCCAATGTATGCCTTGCGCAGCGATATTTTTCAAAGATTACATTCCTTGCATAAAGCGGCATCATTTTCTACAGTCCCCTTATCTAAAGGAGTTGCAGCACTTCTTTGAACGGAATATAAGGTTATTTTAAAAGAGACTTACAGTTTCAAAGAGGTGAAGGAATCTATGCAAGGAGGACAGCATGATTTCAGAATGGAATCCTTTGAGTATATATGTTAAATCATGATGGTATTGAGAAAAGAAAGTGTTGGTGCAAGCATTCAATTGAAAAGCATGCAATAATACAAAGAAACACTACTATGAAGTAGAGCCCTTGGGTGTATGTAGTATTTTTTGAAAGACACAGGTCATGGTTGTATGTATGCAATATGCTAAAGGTATGTTACAAATATATTAAAGTATTAAGACATGTATATTAAAGGTATATTAAATGGTATTGTCAAATTATATTGCGTTTCAAAGGTATATGGAAGGTATATTAATAATAAAGACATGTTTTCATGGTCAATAACATGGTATGTTGAAGGGATATCGAAAAAAACATGTATATACATGGTATATTAAATGATACACTCCAGGTATATGACATGGTCTATCAACTGTATTTCAAGAGGAGTATGAAAAGATATTAAAGATATATTAAAAGCTATATAAAAGGTATGTTAAAGGTATGTTAAAGGTACATTAAAAATATATTCAAGGTATTCTCATGTTTTGTTAAATGGTATACTAAAGGTATATTAACCGGTAAATTAGCTGGTATATTAAAGGTATCTGTATTGAAGGTATCGTCAAGGCATACTAAAGTTATTTTCAAGGTCAAGTGAATGGTATATCAAAGGTAGATTCTAGGTATATCAAATGATATACTAAAGGTATATTAAATTGTGTATTACAGGTATAGTATAGATGTACAAGATGGCATTAAAAAGTTATATCACAGGGATATTAAAGGTATCCTAAAGTTATATCACAGGTGGGCATGGGGAAAAATAAGGTAAAACCTTCATTGGGGATCATTGGGGATCATTGGGGTAGATCAGGGGGGGTTGAGCATATATATATATACATTCAGAATATATACGTATGTATTCATTACAAATATTGAATGTAAGGTGTAATAACAGTATAATGTATTAATGTATTAATGTATTTATGCATTAATGTATCAATGTATTTATGTATTAATGTATTTATGTATTAATGTATATGTGCATTCATGCATGTATGTATATAGATATATACAGTATACAGTATGTATATATCTACTCGTATTCATGGCAATCAGATGTAGGGGTGCTAAGTTTAGATGGTTTTTTGGTGATGTTTTCTTCGTGGCAAGCAAATCAATATACGGTTTAGGTCACTAGCATTGCTTTCTGCAAACACATCACTTGTGCTATGCAGAGACCAAGAGCTGGTAAAACAATTGCTTGCTCAACATGCGGGGGGGTTCTGGGGGGGGTAAGCATATATATATATATGTATGTGTATATATATATACATACATATATATGGGCTGATACACATATATATATATATATAACACATATATATACACACACATATACATATACATATACATATAAAAAATACATATACATATACATATACATATACATATACATATACATATACAAATACATATATGCATATGTATATGTATATGTATATGTATATGTATGTGTATATATATATACATAAATATATATATATATATATACATATACGTATATGTATGTATATATATGTACATATATATATGTAAATATATATAGCTATGTATATATACATATATACATATATGTATGTATGTGTGTATACATATGTATATATGGTTTGGCGTCTGTTTTGGGCGTTATTTGTTGCGTTACTTTTATATATATATATATGGGCTCCTCTATATGTTGTATATATATATACATATATGTACATATGTATATATATATATATGTGTATGTGTATATATATATATACACATATGGGCTCCTATATATATAACTTAACTGAACAAGAAAAAGAAGAAGACGAAGAGTAATAACAATAATAATCCTCGTCGAAATCATTGTCACTATCATCATCATTAAGACAATAATAATACGTAGTAATCATCATCATTGTTGTAGGAATGATACTAGCAACAATATCAATAGGGTGATAATCGTATAATGGTTTTGAATAAGTGCCATTAAACAAAATTTGACTAAGCCCTGTAAAACTGAAGAACCAGATATGGGAAAAATTGGGTAAGCTGAATACTAAACCCCATTTTAGGGGTATGGCCTTGAATACAACCCAAATGATCAAATTGGGCACATGGGCTACGCTTTGTTGTGGCTATCTTGGGTGTACCACAGTCACCCACACCTGGCTGGACTCATCTGCCGTCGCTCTGAGACGAAAATCCACTTCTTCAAAAGCAAAGGTCAGGTGAAGTTCTGTCTCCGGCTGAATCAGCTGCCACAACTTCTTCAACCTGGATCATTTGTGACTGAAATTTTGCAAAAACACCAAGCGCCTATGGAGTCGAACCATCGATTTTCCCATATTGAAACTGCCATGCCCAGTGGGATACATCTGATACATCCACCATTTTCAGACAGCCCCGCCTCTGCGACAGCTGGGCGTTTCGTCGCTGAACCTTCAAATGAGCCTCCTCCAAAGTCAGCCCGGGGCGACATGACCCGCAGCCGCAGCCAAGAAGATGCTGAGAGGACTCGGTGAGAACTTGGAACTCCTGTGGACCCGGCAAGGTATCCACCTGAAAATTAGGAGGTACCCTCTGGTAAACTAACATAACTATGGAAAATCACCATGTTTAATGGGAAAATCCACTATCAATGGCCATTTTCAATAGCTATGTTAAATTACCAGAGGGTAAACCAAATGCAACTGGTCTTTTTTTTTCTATCCAGAAATGATGGCTGGTTGTTGGCGTAATTAGGTTGGGTCTATGTTGCCATTGTTCATAAAGACCACGGATTTCTAAGTTGTAAACATGTCTTGGAATCCCAGCCTCACCCATTCTGGGTTCCCACTCCTGTGCCAGCTGATAGGTGTTGAGGTGGATCAAGTCATAGTGCAGATCGCGGAGACGCAAATTTGAAGATGAAAGGCTGTGTAACAGACCCACCAGCAAGGAATGGAGGTCGTCTCCCACCCTGCCGTGAATGGTTGAACTACAAATTCCAAAAATAAATGGTGGTCAATTAGTGATTCATCTTCTCAAATAGGAGTGGAAAGTAAGCAAGATTTACACATGCTTGCAAATGCTTGAAATCACTACAGAAACTATCAATGTGTTGTGTTCACACAGCTGTTTTTCCGTTTCTGGACATTCTGCTGCAACTAAGCTGCTGTTGCAGGAGCCGCGCACATGGGGAAACCGCCAGTGACAGCCCCACGTGACCGCCAGCAGCTTGCAGAACCAGAAGGAGCGCAAGAAACTGCAGGGACATGGACCATGATGTGATTTTTGGGGGATGTCTGATAAATGCAATGTTCTAAGTTCGAAGCACCAAACCTTGAAGGGGGCTGGTCATCCAACCATAAAGATTAGGATATCTTGTGTTGGGAGTATAAAGCCCTATGCTCATGTATTCAGGGCAGCATAACCATCCCCCTTCCTATGGGTACGCTATGAACCCAAGTTCTGCCCATGGCTCGAGTATGAGTCGAGCTTTGAGACCCAAAATGCCAAGCAAGTCATGTTCAATCCCAATGTTCGAGGTATCTTTATTTTGACCCATACCATATGCGCACTTCCAGGGATGATTTGTTTGTGTGCCAATGTGTGGGTCCATGAAATACCGGAATGATCGACAGCCAAGGATCAGCTGGACAAATCAGCTGGACAAATATTAGCCCTTTGTTTGTTAGAGGCTTAAGTGAAACAAGTTTCGCTTTGTATTGGCGCTTCGATTCTGCGAAAACCACTCAATTTCATCTCTGGCCCTCGGCCAAAGACTTGAACAGAAAGGCACTGGAAGCGCGATGTGATGCAGTTGCCCGTCTTTCTTGTCTTTCCAATTCTTTCCATATCAGTAAAATGTACCAATACGAGAGTCTTCATATTGCACAAGTACTCAGGCTCTGAGGAAACCATGTCTGTCATGTCTGTCACGTCTGTCGTGCGCTCCAAAATGCTGGAGACCAAGTGTAACAGAACAAGCAGCATGGGAATCCCTTATTCTTGCTTAGTGATAAGCGTACATCTTCCATAGCCAATGGAACTGCATCTTAAAACGTCTCCAACAAACCTTCGAAACCCCGGAAAACCACTGGAATCTGGAACAAATACCCTGGGGCACAGATCAGTTCACTCCTTTAGCACATCCAGAGCTTCCTTCTTCGCATCCTCTCGTTTTTGCTTTATGGCCTTCCAGAGGCACCAAAGTGGCACCAGGACCAGGAAAGTCCAACTCACAACCCTCCTGGCGTAGCCTGCCTCTTGCATGAACTTCATTCCCAGCAAACCGCTGGAAGGGAGTTCTCCCTGTGCGTCCAGGTCCCTTAGCAAATTGGAGTTGAGGAAATTCGGGGCCGGGATACATCCCATGATATCCTATCGTTTATCATTAGTTTCTCTAAAATTACCAAGCATTTTTGGACAAGCCATTTCTGCGAGTCTGGTGTTGGCTGATTCCAAACCACCGGCCGAAAGTGTCAAGCACGTAGGCCAGGTGACCATGAAGGTACAGTACGACACCAAATGAAAAGCTGAAAAGCTCAGTGCCAGCAAGTGTTGGTGCAGTTGCTAGGCAAACCCGGTTCCTAAACAAATGGTGCAAGTGAATGCAACATAGTGATGACATAGTGGATGTGACCGCACAGTGCTGGTGCTTTTCTCTCACTCTTGTCCAATCGATAATGGGTATATTTCATGATTGGCTATTTCTGCTGAATAACGACATACACTCTTCGGCTTTGCGCAAAACTATCCACTCCTGAAATCTGGTCCTTGCCGCAATTTCTTTGGTCAACAATTTCCAGACACAAACAGCTAGTGGTTACACATGTTCTGTGCAACCTGACTCCTAAAATGGATGTTTCTTAAAATGGTGGTGCTGGACCCATTTTAGTATTGAAACCTATGGTGACTTGGGGATCCCCCATTTCAAGAAACCACCAATAAATAGGGATGACTTCCTCTTCTATCAAAACATCTACCATTGAATCAGGCTGTATGACTCAGGTTCCAGACCGAATCTCCTGCACTGTAAGACGTTTTGCCTCAGGATGAAAAATGTACCCAACATGGCAGCTTTCATTGAGAAATGCTGGGTCAGGCATTATATTTTGCTGTACCCTATTGCAGATAAACCATGATAAACCCACATCATGCTTCGGGTTTTAAGCAGCCATCTTGGGAACCCCGATGACTGCACAACCAAGCGGCTTTCCATCTGTGAACATGCAATTTCAATGCATGCTGTAAAGCCCTGTTCAGCAAATGCAGTGCATATTGTGCAAAGAGTCCCAGGGAGCAAGCACAATTACTGTGAGCAGCACCTCCTTTGCTTTTTGATGGTAACTAGAAGGAGGCCATATTGCAGCTAGGCAGGTAGGCAGATAGATAGGGACGTATGTATGCATCTGTGCGTGCAAACGTACATATGTATGTGATATATATGTATGTATGTACATATATATATATATGTATACATATAGATATATGTATAATTTATGTATAATACATATGTAGGTAGGCATGCTGACCTGTTGGTGTAGCAGTGTAACATCTATCATACGTATACCCCTCTCAGCGGGTAGGTCTGGGTGTTCCAGGCGGAGGAAGAAACAAACCTAACGCTGATGAAAACGGTGTGTTTCTGCAGGAAAAACACACATTTTTGAGGGTGAAACGCTAGTTCCTGGCTGCCAAAACAAAGGTTGTTTCGGCTGAAAAAGGTTTGTTTCCGGAAGGGAAAACAAATGTTTGCAGGACAGGTTGGGGAACAATCGGGAAACCAAAGTTTCAAAACTAGAGTTTCGAGTTTGAGAAACAAAGGTGTCCAAGCCGGGAGGAATGATGAGTTCAGCGACACGACATCAGCCTCGCTGAAAAAAAGTGAGTTTGCTGGTAAGAAAACAATGCATTGAAACCATGGTTTTGGTCTGTGGAAACAATCATTTTGCAGCCAGGTTTCTACCGGCAAAAAAGAAACAAGGAACCTTTGTAGCGGCAAGGTTTGTCTTCCAATGCAAAACGAAGGTTTGTTCGAGTAGGTTGTTTCTGGTCAAGAAACAAACTTTGGAACACGCATGCCCAAACAGTCGTTTCCAAGAAAACAAACAACCAAACTACAAAAAAAGAACGTCGTTTTGGAACTAGTGAGTTTGAAGTTTGTTTTGAGATTTGATTTGTTATTGAAACGTCGCAGAAAAAGGTTTGATTGCTGACTACAGCTCGAAAGCATTCCTTTCTGGCGGAAAACCTTAGTTGGCTCCGCAAAGGTGTGTTTCCTTTCTGCGGGGCATCTGTGCCACATGCGAAACATAAGCTTGGGTTCCACACACCTTTTGCTGGGTTGCGAACGTTTGTTTTGCTCAGCAAAAAATGTTTTTGCACAGGAAAGCAAACTGCTGCCTGCATCCCTACAAAAACTGAATAGATTACAGACTCAGCCTTGCTTTCTTGGCGGGTTATTTAACATGTTCAGCAACAAGCAGGGGTCAACTGGCCATTGTCCCACACGGCCTTCTTGACGGTGCTCTGAGTGGCAGTTTGAGCCTCATCCTCCTGCGCGAAGTTTGCAACATGGCTAGCTGGGAAATCTCCGAACTACGTAATCAAATGATCATTTAAATGGGGAAATCATCGAACTAAATGAGAGATTTTCCAGCAAACCATGTTCGATACTGGAGGGTATGTTTCGTCAGTTTTTCCCCATCTTTCCTATCATCATTGGTTCCAACCGGGAAGGGTGTCAGTGTCCCTGGGACTCGAACCAGTGTAGACTGTACGAGTACCTATTGTTAAGCTTTGGTAAGTCTGGAACTCGCCCAACAAAACCCCCCCTCCTTGGGATCAAACACATTAGGTGCTGTATAAAAGACCAGAAGAATCCCTTGTACGGTCTGCTAGGGGCGGGCTGTGCCCTTTGAACAAGGCCAGAAAAGAGTCTGCGTTTGAACTCGGACCCGCAACCCTGACAATAACCATTCCATATTGTCTCGTCAAAGCCCTGGTGCCCGAGTGCTCACTTCCCAGAAATGAACGGAATAGTCTGTATTCAGATGTTCATCAGCCCAATTTGGGCCAATTTGGCGTTGACGCATGCAAATACCCATAAACAGCACCGCACCTGCTTTGGAATTGGGGAAGATTCCCCTTGTTTAGGCCAGCGGACCGAAAACCGTGTTCGTAAAAAGCACGTTTTTGCCAGCGTGTGTTCGGAGGTCATGAAGGAGTGGGGTGGGGTGGGCATGTTAAAGTTCCTTGTGCTTCTTCCGCTACATGTTGCTACGCTGCACAGATGTCTGGTAGTGTTGCATCTTTGTATACATAGTCGAAATGGTCCGCAGTGCTGGAAGGTTGACACATCGGTTGCTAGTGCGTGTGTTCGGAGGTCATGAAGGGGTGGGGTTGGGGGGGGGCATGTTAAAGTTCCTTGTACTTCTTCCGCTACATGTTGCTACGCTGCACAGATGTCTGGTAGTGTTGCATCTGTTTATACATTGTCGAAATGGTCCGCAGTGCTGGAAGGTTGACACATATGGGTTGCTAGTGCGTGTGTTCGGAGGTCATGAATGAGTGGGGTGGGGGGGGAATGTTAAAGTTTCTTGTGCTTCTTCCTGCTCTGAAAAGAAAGAAAGAAAAAGCTTGTCAAGATGCTCCAATGAAATGAGTCGAAAACCTACACGAAACGCGATGGCGAAAATGCGATGTTTTAGAAAAAAATTGTTTTTACGAGCACGGTTCCCGGTCCGCCGGGTTGTTTAAGCACCACAAATCAGAATGAAATTTACCCTTCGGCAATCAAATATGGCTGGCTGGTCCCCAAACGCCATGGTCATTAAAACATCATTTAAATGGGGAAATCATCAAACTAAATCGGCAATTTTCCAGGCCATGTTTAATTCCCAGGTGAATCGATCGGAATCCTCATGGTTGATTGTTAAATCTCATTAAATCCCGAGTCAATCCCCATTAAGACTCACAAAATCCAAATAAACCCACATGAAATTCCGATTAAATCCCGCTAAAAATCTCATTATATCCCATTAAAGTCCCAGTAAAATCCCATTAGATACCATTAAATCCCGTTAAAATCAGATTAAGCCCCACTAAAGATCCCATTAAATCCAATTATGATCCCATTAATCCTGATAAAATCCAATTAAAACCCATTGAAATACAATTAAATCTTCTTAAAATCCCATTGAAACCCCATTAAATCCCATTAAGTCCTACTAAAATCCAGTTAAATCCCTCTAAAATCCCATTACATCCCTCTAAAAATCCCATTAAATTCCCATTGAATCCGATTAAAACCCATTAAATCCGGCTAAAATCCCACTAAATTCAATTAAATACCATTAAAATCACATTGAACCCCGCTAAAAACCCATTAAATCCTATTAAAATCCGGCTAAATGCCTAATTAAATCTCGCTAAAATCCAATTAAATCCCATTAAAACCCGGCCAAAAGTCCCATTAAATCCCGCTAACATCCAATTAAATCCTATTGAATCCCATTGAATAACATTAGAGTACCATTGAATCCTATTAAGATCCCATTAAAATCCGGCTAAAAGTTTCATCAAATCCCATTGAAGACCAATTAACATACCACTATATCTTGTTAAAATCCCATTGAAATCTCAGATGGACCACCATCCCAGGCCTCATCACTAAGGTCCACAGCTTCCGAATCGGAGTCCCGTGCCTCCTGGGCGACCAGCGGCAGAATGGAATATATCCCCGAAATGTGGCCACTGTGATATGTATAATATGTGTACAATATATTCCATATATATATATATGCATGCATAATATGTTTAGTATATGATGTGTAATACATTATATATATATAAAGGTTTGGGCTTTCAGCTCCCCACGCCCGCTGCATTGCCCTGGACCTTAGCGGGTCTTCGTGACGACCGACCCGCGGGCTCTTTGCATCGATTGTCCAGCTGCTGGGGCCTTGCTGCTGTCGCGCTCTTGCGCTCTGCGGATCCTGTGCTGGTCCGTATCGCCATCGCTTCAGCTCTACCTGTTCCCCGAGTTCTTCTACCACATCATTGAGGACTTTGGGTACGTCTGGTTCACCCGGTGCACTGCCATAAACCGGGTCAAAGCAACTGTATTTATTTTCCATCTTTCGGGATCGATCTCTGCTGGCAGGGGCGAACACACTGATCTCTCGTATTGCTTGGATCTTATTTACATGTCAATGTTTACAAGGATTTTTCTGGTGTTTTTCTACGTGAACATCATCCAGAATTACGCCAGCCTCGAGAAGGAGATTCAGACGACAGAGGGCGCAAGCCCGCCTGAATTGGCACCTTTACCGACGAGGTTTTCTACGTTTGAGTGTGGCACAGCTCCAGAATATCCTCCGGACTTTGAAAATCATCACTCCAGGGACCCAAAGCTCATTGCCCGCATCAAGGAAGCAATGGAGACCAAGGTCGACCCATGGAGATGCCGCTATTGTATGCGCTTGGTCAAAGGAAAGTCAGCGCAGTGCGGCGGATGCTGGAGATTTTGGGGACAATGCCACGACAATACGTATGTGCATCAACAACATCGACACGGTCATGGAGAAGATTACACAGGAGGTTGGCAACAAGCCTCATGGGAAGGATACTATCCATGGCCGCAAGATGGAAACAAGTCACCCAGGAAAAGGACACAGAGTCCCAGACAGCGTCAGAACCGGCCCAAGTCGAGGAAGAAGTATACAGGAGATCAAGACCATGCCGACTACCACAAGGGCAAGGGCAAAGGAGGAGGGGTGGAGCAGTTTGCTCCATCCACTCAATGGCTTTTGCCGCCATCTTTGCCAGCCAATATGGAGTCGCAGGCACTTCCCTCCACTACGACACCTCCTACGGCGATGGGTATGACTTCAGTTCCATCCACGCAGCCCTTTGCCAAGCCGAACTTTGGCAAGGACGAGACAGAGCTACACTCCTTGCGACACCTGTACAAGGAGATCAAAAACAAGACCAACCTGCCGGAAGACAAGAAGGTGGTACAAGCAACAGAGAGCACTGTGAGAAAGGTAGATGCCAAAACCCACAGCCAGTTGGTCTCTCAGCTCAATACTATGAGGAAAAAGTTGAACGAGATCGACGAACAATGGGAGGCCTATCGCAATCAATGGGCAAACTATTTAGACAAGGCCTCACAGATGTGGATGAGCCATGTCGAGTCATTCGAGGATGGCGAGAACAAGTTTGCCGCGAGACGCAAGGAGGCCCTTCAGAAGTTGCAGTCCACCAGAAGTGCTTTGCACGAAGCACATCAACGCACTATGGAACAGGACGGCTTGGAAAGACATGACATCGAGAATGCCAAAGAGGGTCTGGACGCATCCATGTCTGTCGAAGAGCAGGAAGAATCAGAATCGCAACTCGTGCAGATCAAGGAGGATCTCACAGGCATTGTACGGCAAGTACGCACCACCATCGAAGAAAGAATCAAAAAGAGAGAACGCTCGCGACCCCGAGAGGCTTCTGCAGATGTAGAAGAAGTAGAGGTTGTGGAGCCGGCAGACAAGAAGCAACGGGATTCCGCTTAGCCCCAAATCCCCATGCGTCCAGTGTTGAGGCCTATCTGGGGTGTTCTACATCCAGTAGGAGGGACAAGGGGCAGCGGCATGACAGGTTTTGCAAAGTTTCCTTTTGGCCTACAGTCACGCTTGCAGCACAGGGCAGCGAGATTGATGAGCAGAGATACTGCAATTTCTGTCTTGAAGATTTTTTTTCCACCAAGGTGTATGCGATACAACCTTTTCCGCATCACCATTCTGTCATGGATGAAGCTGATTTCTGTAGCGTGTGGGAAGCACAGAACAAGGCCCAGCTCCTGGCAGAAGCTTTACGCTCCACAGCCTTCGATGTGGATTTTGACAAGCAAGCGACGACATGGGTGACGCATGCAATTGCTGACGATTTTGCAATGACATCCATCTCATCCTTGTCACCTTGCAATTTGCTTGCATCAGGCAAACCTGTTGGCCATGCACCAGCTGAAACGTCTGAGTCTTCTGGACCAGGCCAACATGAAATTCGAAGAGACAGACCTCCTAATCGACCACCGCTCTCTGCGGAGTTCCCAGCCTGGATACATCATGTCTGGCAGCGGCTTCTCGAAGAAGGAGTTCCTGAAACAGATGAAGAAGGTCCAGTCTGTTACCTCAATTCCTATTACATCAGCCACTTGACAGCCCAACGACAAGAACATGGCCGTCCTGTTAGGTTCAATGGAAATTTCAGGAATTGGCACAGGGAAGTTCCCTTAGTTTGGGCTGATCAATTTGACCCCAACAGAGACTATGAGGTGATCTTTGTGGTTCCTGAACCTCCTGTCACTGTTCAACGCGATACGGTAGGAACTATCTTGGTCATTCAACATCCAGACGAGACTCGTGCAGCTTGTTTGACCACAGCATGGATTCCTGATGTACCAACATTCCAAACGATCCAGATTGCCCATTCCTTTCCGACAACGATTGATCGGCTCGGCTCCGATCAACTCTTCTCCACGGAGGTGTACTCGAACTCTGCAACGACAGGAGTGATCGAGGATACGGAGTTTGTCGAGTATGTGTGGGTCGCATTGAATATCCACTTCATCGCCCATTACGCATACATGACGGACTGGGACTTTTACTGGATGTGCCACCACCCATGCCACCGAGGGAATGGGAAAATTATCTTGTTGAAAGGATCCGACTTCAAGCAACAGATCTGCCGCGTTTCTTTGAGGAGGATGAGGATGCCTTGAACCTGATGGCCCGATCGCACACAGCCAGTTTCAACACAGGAGGCCGTGGCACTGAAGCCCCAGGTGATGACATTCTCACCTCTGATAGCGGAACTGGGACTTCCTCCTTGACCAGCGACCCTTACTGGCAGGCAGTCAGAGTTTTTACACTTGACAGGCAGGAAGTTGACCTTGAAGTTCCTTGGCATGATGGGCGTGAACTCTACCATCAAGTTGCGCGCCATCTTCGCATTGATCCCTCTCAAGTTGATTGGACAGACGATCTTGCCAGCAACGGACCAGACGATAGCACATGGACCAGACGATCTTGCCAGCAACGATCAAGTTGGACTTCTCTTACGTCAAAGGCATGATTTACCTGCGGCTGCAATCCTACGGCTCACCTTGGTGGATGTCGAGTACAAGCAAGACCGCTTTGGTCCGGCAAGCCTCATTGACCGACGTGCCAGATGGATTCCACACAGAATCACAAGAAGTTCACTCATTCGACTTCTTGGATACGAAGGTCACTGCAGTGAAGATCCACCACGATGTTGGCTTTGGATCGACAACACGCGTGTGCCATCTGAACTTCCTCATGAAGAACAACTGCGAATCACGCATGGTGATTATATTCGATTGGAAGTACCGGCATTCCCAGACAGACCTCTATGTGACACAGGTGAAAACCCTTTGCCACCTGATCTGAATGCCACACATGACCTCATGCTAGCCACTATCGATGATGCCCAGATGGATGCCAATGCACAAGAGGTATTCGATGGTGTAGTTGAATTTGGCATCGTCACCCTGGGCGCTGAACCAGAAGATGACATGGGGCTCTTGCAATTGGATGTTAATACTCACCACTTGGGTCCACAGCATGAACAAGGGCCCCCCAGCTTTCACAGATGCTCTGTCTCAAATCTTGGAACAGATAATCTTGGCCCAGAAAGACCACGTTTTGATGGACATCTCCATGATCGCTGGGCACCTCTACGTGAAATCTGGAATCAACCGACACTACATTTGAGGGGGCTACAAAATGAGCCGGTGATGCATTTCGAGACATGGTTCCTCAGCGGCCGAGGCTTTGCCCGCTGTTCCACGTCCAGACGTGTGGCTTTGGGAAATGATTTCCATCGTTGGATCGCCCACTTGTGCAGCAAGTGGAGAGACAGAGTTAACCCGAGAAGCCCAGCAGAGCTGATCATTGCTCAACCCTCTACGATTGGTGAGCCGGGTGGAGGACATCTGATTCTCACACAAGATGTTGCCACAGAGGAAAGAGCCACATTGATCAGCGTTTATTGGACTTCTCATCACCGACTACAAGACAGATCAGCCGAACTTGTTAGCAGAAGATTCTCGAGAGATGGTGTTCTGCAACAATCCGAGCTGCATCTGTTGTGTCGCCTCGGCAGACTCCGGTGTCGAGTAGCAGTCGGATTTCATACCATGGAAGCGGATGAAGTCTGGCCCATCCTACCTGGTACCCACTTTGACATCTTCACTGACACTCCATTCCAACAGGAGATGTTTGATATCAACGAGGACCAGGTCAATTTCATGCAGAACGCCATCAGCGTAAGCACAACCACGACGACCTCGCCAAGACCAAATGCAGATCAAGGGTGTGCCCCTTTTCATTTCAATGTCAACGCGCCAGTATGGTCACCCATCATCCCTGCAATTACGACCATGCATGAGACTATACAGGACTTTTATGCTCTTTGGCGTGACCGTACGTTTTCGTGGGAAGGTGAAGAGCGCACTGGGATTGTGATCACATGGTATGTGGACCAACAAGATCCTGAACGAAGAATTTGCAATCGTCCACGCTCAGTTCGTCTCACGGAGGCCTACTACACGTGGGAACAGCAAATTCAACAGGCATGGCAAGACACCCTTATTGCCCATGAACCTTGCCATTTTGCAATTGTCAGTCCAGCACCTCCGCATATGGAAGCTGAAGTTGTGGCCCACATCATTCTCGTGCAACGACCTGCTGACACACTCTGCACTAGTCTCCTGACGATCTATGACCATACCATTCCGCAAGTTGGTACCACTCAGCAGATCGCGATGACTACGCATGAACACATCTCCCTGGAGCAGCTGATCCACAGCCTTGGACGCACCAGCCAATGTTTGATGGCAGGTGCGACTGATCAATGCCAGGCTTGGTACGGTTCAATACGATTAACACTCGGCACTCCTTTGCAGGGAAGAGATGGATATGGCCTTGTTTTGCTTTTTAGCATGAGACCTCCTGTGGCAGCGGGCATGGCCATGCTTCAGATTCAAGCAAGCCGAAAACGAGCAGTTGACGAGCGCCTAACACATGGGCAGGTGGCTCATACCCATGGGCCGCAACTGACTCACACAATTTATCTTGAGGAGCTCATAGAGCGACCAGAACCAGCCCTGCATTTTGTGCCATACAAGATCATCTGGGAAACATCCTCTCCTGAGCGACCCAAGGAGCTTTTTCTTACTGATGGGGCCATGGAACACGATGTTGAACAAGCTCTTGCGGACCTACATCTCCCTACGCACGCCTATCAAATGGGCTGCACTGGGAAGTTCTTCTGCGTTCCAATTAATTGGAATCCGCCCGATGACCAATTTCACTACATATATGTGAATCCGCAAGACACAGACACGGAGTCAGCTTTCCTCCACACGGAGAAGCGCCCATTGCAAGAGCTGGACCACATGCAGTTGCTCCACCGCATCGGCTACACGAGAGCAGTCATACTCGACGTACAACGTCTCAGATCTAACTTGACTCGCATTCTCTACCACAACAATAGCCCAACTCTGGAGAACATGGCCAACCAGCATAAGATCAAGCGTGCCAATTCTTGGCCACCTGCACAGGCCATTACGACTGTGGGCCCCATGATTGATCTCCAACAACTTCAATGTCGGACGCCGTCTATGGTCTTAGAGATCGACATTGAAATGATTCAGGACTTCTTCCACTCGGCAACTGACCTTCTATGTCCATGGTTCTCTCACCTTGAGCTTCCGGAAACTACACGCACTGCTCTCGCTAGCATGCCAACAGATCCGGATTGGGAGAAACTGGACCGGCTTATTGTCTATACTGATGGCAGTTCCCAAGGACAACTCTGCAGGCGACCCCCATTATGGGCGGAAGAACATGCCACCACTGATGCATGGGCCTTTCTTGTCCTCGGAGAACGATATGCACGTTCAGATGAAGAAGGAGTCCTTTATTTCATCGGCTGGCAAGCCCACAACGTCGTTTACCGTGCAGACACAACACACCATTTGGGTACGTCTCATTTGGGATCAGAGCATGCAGAGCGAGAGGGTATGTTCTGGGCAGGACTTTGGCGTTTAGCTTGCAATAGCACCCTGCCAACCACCTTCAGGCCTGACTCCCTTTCCACCGCCCAAAAGGCAATGGGACAATCTGGCACCAATCATACCACTGCTGCTTATGTTGCTTTGCGTTCCACCTTTCAAGCCTTGCAATCTGGACTGAGAGATGGCTTGCAAGTTGACCCGGTTCGAAGTCACATGAACGAACCGTGGAACGACATGGTGGACTTCCTCGCAAAGCATCAAGCAAAACATGACCAGAAACTTGCTCGACAAGATGTTGATCTACGCAAGCTTCAGTCCTTTCTGCCGTATTTTTGGATGCTTCTTGACAAGCGGTCAGGACTACCTGAATTGTGTGTTGAAGGTTTTGAAGTCTCTCCGCCGGACTTGCCCCCTTCATGCAGACCTTCTATTGCACAACAGCATGATCCAATCACAGGCCTTGGACGATTTCATGTCAGTCTCCTGACTGTGAATGTTATGTCACTTTACAAGGGACCCGATGGAGTGAGTGGCAAACTTCACAATCTGCGCCGCCAAGTGATGGACCTCAAGTTCAATTTTGTGGGGATCCAAGAAGCAAGAAGCGAAGCTGGCAAAACGTGCGTCGACAATCTCATCAGATTTGCAAGTGGAGCAGACAATGGGCAGCTTGGTGTTGAGCTTTGGATCAACCTGAACCAGCCCTTCATTCGCACTACTGATGCTCCTCCACAAGTGATCCATTTTGACACAGACAACTTCCAAGTCGTGCACGCAGATCCAAGAAGACTTTTGGCAAGAGTCTCCCATCCAAGCTGGAAGTGCCTTCTTTTTGTTGGCCATGGACCACATACTGGACGTCCTGACGATGAAAGATTTCACTGGTGGACTGAGACCATAGTCTTAGTCAGACGCTTCAGGAGAGGCATGCCAGTATTTGCATTTCTTGATGCCAATGCGCGTACAGGGCCTAGTGCCCCACCACATATCATGGAGTTGGATGACGTGGACAATGCCAACACTGCTCCTTTCCGTGAATTTCTTTACGCACATGATCTTGCCTTGCCCTCCACGAGCAGCTGCCACCAGGGAGACCAGGCCACATGGTTCGCCCCCAACGGAGGACAAGGACAACGCATCGATTACATTGCACTGCCAGTTCATTTTTGCACAGCATGCACTTTCTCCTGTGTGGTTGAGACTCGATCATTTTGGAGTTGGTGTACAGCTTTCCTGGGATGACATTTTTCATAATGCAAAAAATCCTAAGGATAGATCGGCACAGCCTCGCTTCGACCGGGCCAAGATCGGCCAGCCCCAGACAAATGGCCTTCTAGATCAAGTTCAGCCACTACCATGGTCGTGCGACATTCAGACGCATGTGATCAACTTCAGCCAAGAAGTCCTTGGAAGTCTTGCACGGACATGCAAGCCTGCCAAAGGCAAACCCAAAAAGCCCTACATCTCGGAAGAGACTTGGGCCATCAGATCAGCCAAGCTGGAGCTCCGTTCAAGACTCAAGGACTCTAGCAAGCAACACAGACTGCACCTTCTGCGGAAGATTTTGATGGCATGGAAAAGTGGGGCACCTATTGAGGAGAATGTCATGCTTGCTGACTGGCATTTTCAGACCACTTGGTATTGCAGCTCAATTCGCCTTTATGTTCGGTTCTATCAACTTGGGAAACGCCTTCGCCAATGTCTGCGCTCTGAAAGACCGACATTTGGACCAAGTCCTGGACACTCTTGACGCCAATGCTGCCACTGGTGAGATTCTGCATCGCCTCAAATCATTCATTGGGCCAACCAACCTCAAGAAGGTGCATGCTCGTACCTTGCCAATGGTCCGCAAACCAGATGGAGAAATTTGCGAGACCCGAGAGGAGGCTAGAGATCAATGGATCTCATTTTTTGGCCAAATGGAAGGAGGGCAGCAAATCAGCTTGGATGACCAATGGACAAAATGGAGAGAAGGGCTCATACAATTCCAGCAGAGACCCGATATGGCCATGACCTTGCATGATATTCCCTCTTTGGTGGAGCTCGAGCAGGCATATCGGAGAGTCTCCTTGGGCAAAGCGACGGGCCTTGATGGAGTTCCTTCTGAATTATGTCATTACTTCCCGAGGGATATGGCCAGACTCACATATGCCATGATGATGAAAGCCTGCATCCACGGCCAAGAAGCAGTGACCCACAAAGGTGGGCGATTGGTCCATGTTTACAAAAACAAAGGAGATCCTCGTGACTGCTCCTCCCATAGATCATTACTGATCTCAAGCCACGTTGGGAAGACACTGCATCGGGCTTTGCGACAGCATCATTATCAACTTTATGCCAACTATCAACAAGGACAACAAGTTGGCGGCAGACAAAAGATGCCAGTCGGGGGAGCTCTACACATGTCACGGGCGTACCTTCGCTTACAACGTGAGTCGAGGAGACCTTCAGCAATGATATTCCTTGACCTCACCGAAGCGTTTTATCGCGTCATTCGACCACTGGCGGTTGGTGGACGCCTTAGCGATCAATGTATTGAACACATGATTGCACGGCTTGGCCTACAGCCTTCCGACCTGGATGAGCTCTACACTCATCTGCGCAGTCCATCTGCGCTGGAGCTTGCGGGCGCCCCTGCACATGTGCAGAATCTCTTGAAGGCCATCCACCACGATACGTGGTTTGTCGTTGATGACCAAGAAGATGTGGTACACACGGAGCTTGGCTCCAGGCCCGGCGACGGGTTCGCCGACGTCGTTTTCGGCTTTCTATGGAGTAAGCTCCTACGTCAACTGGAGAAGGAGCTCGCGGCCTTGGGCATTTTGGATCACTTTCCTCAAGAACATGGCCCACTTTGGCACCACCGAGGACCGGATCAGCTTGATCAGAACACAGGTCCTCAACAGGCCTTCTTAGGCCCGACCTGGATGGATGACCTTTGCGTGTGCCTATCCGCAGGAGACAATGAAGCCCTGACCCAAAGAATGGGCGTCGTTGCGGGCATGCTCATCGATCTCTGTAGAAGTCACCGCATGGAACCCAACCTCCTCAAGGGCAAGACAGAAATCATGCCCAGTTTTTGTGGAAGTGGATCTCGAGCATATCGGCGCCGATTCCTCAGCCAGTCAACAGGGGCAACCTTTCCTGTCATGTGTGAAACTGGTCTTCATATGCTTTCTTTCGTGAGCCGCTATACCCATTTAGGCGGTGTTATTCACCACAGAGACGTCACAAAAAGTGAGATCACCAGGCGTCTGAGCATCGCACATGGCGCCCTCACACAGCACAAACGATTGTTGTACAAAAATCCTCATTTGACTTGGTGGAAGCGCATCGAGCTGTTCCAGACCCTCGTATTGAGCAAACTCGCTTATGGCTTGGAGACATGGACATTCTCTTGTTATCGCAGCCGGGGCCAGTTTCATGCGGGTGTTATGCGGCTTTATCGTCGACTATTTGATGGAGCACACAATGCCCACCGCAGCGATGAGGATATTTTACAGGCCACAGGCCTGCCACAACCTGCGGAACTCCTTCGACGAGCCAGGTTGAGATACTTGGGCACATATATGAGGCAGGCGCCAGTATTTGCTGGGGACTCATCAATCAAGATGCCAGCTGGCTTGCCTTGTTGCGCACTGACCTCGAATGGCTGTGGGCCCAACTGGAGAACAGCACATCCTTGGGACATGGTGGAGAACACTTTGCTGCTTGGGAGGAGATCATCTTACACTATCCAGGATATTGGAAGAAACTCATCAATCGAGGAATTCGCCATGCTTCTCAACAGCGTAAGAAGGAGCACATCGTGGCCAATTTTCATCGGAGAATTTTCCTTTACCTTGAGAATATTGGTGCAGTGGACTCCACTCTTCTGCAACAGGCCCCCTCAGTTGCACTGGGGCATTTTGGCTGCATGCAGTGCGAACAGAGATTCCTGAGTCGAGCAGGTGAAGGTGCGCATCTTTTCAAACGACATGGCATTTGCGCAGAAGCACGCAGTTTGTTTGATGGTACGAGCTGTCCATGCTGTCTGCGCAATTACCACTCGTACTCTCGTGTACTGGCACATCTTCGTCATGCACATGCATGCCGTCGTACGCTAGTTGCACGCGGAACCAGATGCGCACCGGCGGCAGGCCAGGGCTCCAAGACTGATGACCAGCTTCTTGCAGCCAATGATGGGGCCCTTCCCTTTTTGCAAGCAGCACAGGGACCACACCAGCCTACAGGCGCTCTGCAAGATTTCCTCGACTTTGACCTCGAAATCTATGAAGCCTGCTATGAAGCCATTCTCAACAGTGACACCATCGCAGTTGCCAAGGAGGCCATCTGCGATGTAGTGACTTCGCGACCAATCTCGTGGACAAGATGCAGACGTACCTTGGAGCAACTCCGTGGAGATCTCACTGAGGAGCACTTGGGCGACGTTGCCCTCTCCCTCACTGAGTTACAACAGACACTTCAGGAGCTTGCGGAACCCTATACATGGACCTTCCTTACTGATGCCAAGGAGACCTCCCCTGGCAAGAAGGGAGACAACGTACAATTTTGGGAAGCACGCGCACAGCATCTGGTGGAAGAAGGTTTGAAGCTGACTGGCAACATGGGGCCGCATCGGCCTGTTGGACGACACCGGATTTTACTCCATGCATTTTCCGGTCGACGTCGACGTGGAGATGTGGAATGGTACCTGAACATTTTGGCGGCGAAGCACGCTGGATGTACAGTCCATGTTGCATCCCTGGACATCATCATCGACCCCGTTTATGGAGATGTTGGTCGTGATGGTACACGTTCCACATGGCTGCACGCTATCACGCAGGGCTGGGTTATTGCTTTTTTGGGAGGCCCACCATGCAACACCTGGAGTCGTGCTCGACATGTCCAAGTTAAAGGAGGGCCCCGTGTTGTTCGACATGTGGACGAGCCATGGGGACTGCCGTCTCTCCGACTGAGAGAGATGGAACAGATCATCATGGGCAACCTTTTACTTGGCTTTGCCTTGGAGTGTATGACCCTCCTCGCCATCTATGCAGGCATGGGCGTTCTTGAGCACCCGAAGGACCCGGAGATTGACTTCATGGTCTCCATCTGGCGACTCCCGATTGTGCAGCTGATCCTTTTGCTGCCCAACACACGGATGGTCACCATGGCCCAAGGGCTCCTGGGAGCGCCAAGTCCTAAACCGACTTCCTTGCTGGTTGTGGGACTACCTGGACTTGAAGATGACCTTCGTGGCCACCGACTCACACCAGATCTACCTCATGGCCAATCAGTGGGTCGTGGAGCTGATGGCGGCTTCCTGACAGCTCCTCTCAAGGAGTATCCTCCTGCTATGTGCAAAGCACTAGCTCAGCCGTTTTTTCGTGGTATGTGCGAACCTTGTGATGAGGCGCCATCCACGACGCCGAATGAATTCCTGCGGCTGGTGAGACGCATGCAGGACTCTGAATTTGGCCAATTTATCGGCCACGACGGCTAGGCGACGATCCTTAGCCTTGAATGCATGCGACAGGCCGCTGCGTGAACGCAACTGTGTGCCCCTGCCAAATATATATATATACATATATATATATATATACATATGTATATATACATATATATGATGTGTAATACATATTATATGTGTATATATATATGTATGTATGTATATGATGTGCAATGATGATTAATCAATGGATTGAGGGGGATCCTAATTTCAGACAAACCCATGTTTTGGGCATCAATCATCCAAGTTTATGGGGTCAAAAAGCACAAGAGTCTTGAAGCAGAATTACTGTATCTCTGGATTCAATAAAAGTTATTTCAAAAAACAACGAAAAACTGGTTGAGGGTTTGCCTCAGAGAAACCATTCAAAGAGGATGACTACAGGAGGAGCAACGGAACATGCCATTTAGCAAGCGCTGACTAACCTGTTTATCAGCAAGACTTCATTCCTGGACTTCTGCAATTTATGCATCACAGGCTTGACAGTACTAGGGATCCAAGGCGCGAACATCCAAGAATAGCCATGGTTTTTCACTGAGTAATATTTGAGTATATAATATGAGTGCCTGGATGTTTGTGGTTTTGTCTGAACAAAAGAAAAAATAGTGTGGTTAAACAATAATAAACCATCCCCAATTTCACCATAAATAGGTGGTATAAACCAAAATGTTCATGGTGTGTCATCATTTTCCCCTTTCAAATGGCTACTTCAGCGGACACACCACATCTCATCCCACGGCACCCACGGCCAATGGCCTTCCCTTGGATGGCGCGACGCAGCGCTTGCTCTTCATCATGAGCCTTTTGCGCCTTATTTCTGTCACATTGTCATGTTAGATAGGCTGCAGAGTAAACTCCCAGACAGAGATAGAAGAGCCGTTCTCAGGATTTTGAAGATAATATTTACTTCTTCCACATTTCCCACCGTTCTATCTATTTTGGGGTTGCTATCAACCAATCTTTCCCAGCACCTCTAAAATGAGCTGGTCTCAAAGTTTGCATTTTCATCCTTGCTTGAAGTGATGATGGTGATGGTGATGGTGATGATGATGATGATGATGATGATGCTGATGATGATGATGATGATGATGGTGATGATGACGGTGGTGATGATGATGATGATGATATATTGACGATATGTTGAGGACATATTGAGGACATATTGATGATATATTGATGATATATATTGATGATATATTGATGGTATATTGATGATATATTGATGATATATTGATGATATATTGATGACATATTGATGAGATATTGATGAGATATTGATGAGATATTGCTGAGATATGTTGATGATATATTGATGATATGTTGATGATATATTGATGATATATTGATGATATGCTGCTGATATATTGATCATGTATTGATGATGTATATATTGATGATGTATTGGTTATTTATTATTGATTATATATTGGTGATATATTGATGATAACAATGACAAAGATGTAATCATAGTCATAAAAATTTCTGATCATGATATGTATATTTATATATATATAATCATGTATACATATGAGGTATGATAGTCGTACCTCCAAGTGCAAGGAGATAAAGAAGACAAATGCGGCAGCAGTTCGAGTCATGCGCTCCCCTCATTAGAATTGCAAAGTAAGTGTTGAGTTGCCCGTGTTTGGCTTAAGACTGGTGGGGGGGGGGGC
>Ga0126342_10000323_pt1 | contig 47499 bp, 43 predicted proteins | sample Cyp1metagenome_FD_92528 | JGI IMG/M metagenome (GOLD analysis project Ga0126342, IMG submission 92528) | Coral microbial communities from Lord Howe Island, Old Settlement Bay, Australia - Cyphastrea 1 metagenome | ecosystem: Host-associated > Invertebrates > Cnidaria > Coral ...
ATGTGAGAGAAGATGTGAGAGAAGATGTGAGAGAAGATGTGAGAGAAGATGTGAGAGAAGATGTGAAGATGAGCAGATGTGAGAGAAGATGTGAGAGAAGATGTGAAGATGAGCAGATGTGAGGGAAGATGTGAAGATGAGAAGATGTTTTACAGACCCCCACTATTGGAAGAACCCTGCGCTCAGACGCTCTCGGGAAAAAGGAAGGACGTTGAGATCAGAACCTGGAGATCTCTTTGGCGGGCCTGCACGTACATCTAAATCATGTGTTTCTTCAAAGTCATCCTCAGGCTTTAAAAGAAACAGGAATTTTCAAGGGCAAAATATAATGGTTCAGAAGTTCAGCATTCTAATAGGTTCTGCCAATCCGTGAGAAGCCGCTTACACGCTCAGATTCTAAGCTTTGCATAGCTTTGTATATGTTGCTGCTGTTGCTCTCTCATCGGTTTTTGCTCTCTCATCGGTTTGCTTCTCTGTGACCTCCTTGAACATGTGGGAAAGCCCAGCAGCTGCTGGATCTGCGGCCTTGGGTTAACATTCACCGTGAGTTTCAAGAATGCAACATGCTAACTATCAATGTTTATGAATTCATTGTGTATTTTTCAGACCGAAATCAGAAAAGGTGACAACTTGATCTTGATACTATACGATATTATGATATATTAATATATTATATATACAGTATACATTCTGCTGCATGTCTGTAGATCCCACGGTTTCCGCTCCATCTTGCCAGCTGTGCGGTAAGCTGAGCTTCTCGCAATGGTTCCCTGGGTCACTTGAGTCTGTGGATTCCACAATTTGATCCGTTTTGGTCCGTTTTGGTCACTCAGTGAGTCACTCAGTGAGTCACTCTTGAATACTCCTAGGACTACTCCTAGGACTACTCCTAGGACTACTCTTGATCTGTTCGTCTCCTGTCTCCACTCTAGGGCAACCACCTGACGGCCTACTCCGGAGTAAGTGAAGTTCTCGCAGTCCTCGTGGAGAAACCTCACGTCTCAACACGTCTCAACACATCTCAACACGTCTCAACTCTAAGAAGCAAATCTGCCTCAAGTCGCTCTAGTCTGTTGAGTTGAAGCAAATGAAACCGAATGAAAGCCTGCCGACCCTGCCTCACTTCCTCAAACAGCTCTTCCTGATTGGGGAGGACCATGTTGCCTTCCACCAACTGGCCTCAATCAAGTGCTGGCGGCAAGTCTTAGGAGATTCCAGTTATATACTTAGGGGATATATAATATAATATATATATATATAGTCTTATATACGTACTGATACGTATACCTTACATTACCAAGTGTTACCCTCTAGTTGCAGTCAAGATCGGTCAAGCCTTTCACTTTCCTTTCCTGCATCCTCAGCCACATCCTCACCGCCAATTTGGTACGATTAGCTGTTCCTTCACATTAGCTAAGATAGGTAATGATCTTTGGTGGCATTGCGGCAACGAATTCAACCCCACTAGAGTCACTAGAATTGGAACCATGCTGCACTTCGTTCCTACGCGTATTGCCCTTGTGTTCAAATCTGTCTTTTGCATCCTCTTGCTGTCACAGTTGCCCTTTGATGGTTGCATGTTTGTCGGCGATTATGCTCTGCTCAAACGCCCGGTGTCGCCAATCCTGCAGTTTCCTTTGGTACAGTACTGATCACACGCAGTCAATAGATATTGAGACTCGAACCACCCCAAGCAATGCGGTCTTCGATTTCCGTCACATCTTTTGTGCACACAACGCTGTATGCAGCATGCGACCTGAAAGCAAGCAGAATTGGCATGGAATTGGCCTAAACATCTCGTGCAAAGTGACTTGTATATTGCTCGGAGGCAAAGAATTTCATGTTTCAGCATATTTCAGCGACATATACTCAATTCCTTTTGTAGAGGTCTCGGACGCTCATGAGTTCTTTGACTGGCTTCACTCGCATGAAATCTCCCGTGTCCCTGCTGTGCTCCAGACGTGTTACCAAGTGTGAGCAGAACCTGCAAACAGTGTTCAGCTGAGCTTTGTGCAAGGAACTGTGTGGTAAATGCAGCTTGGAGGGAACTCTTGGAGTACGTCGGAGTGCTTGAAAGCACTCGAGATACTTTGAAGATACTTTGAAGTTACTCTGAAAATGTTCAAGCTTTCGAGCGCTTTCGAGCGCGAGCGCAAAGTGTACGCCTGCAAAGCTCCACTGTCATAGCCAGGTGACAGGCCGATGAATGGTCGGTGCCCTGACAGCGCAGCCATTGTTCACGCGCTGTTTGGCCAGGCTGTCGTGACATGTGGTGACAAATTGGGCCAACAACGGCCCGAATAATCCCGAATATCTACATCGTTTACATATATAAATCTATCAATTAATGCATATTATATATCAATATGTGCCAAAATCCTCTCTTTGCTGAAAGCTTGGGCCAGGTTAAGTTGGTTGTCTGTAAACAAACATGTCAGACACCTTCAGAAAGGAATCTGATAGCTTGGAGCAGAACCATACTGCACTCTGAAAGCAGATTTATTTGAGGATCAAGAATGCAATTTTTTGTAGATCTGGCAAAAGGAGTCCGACTTGCATACGAATTGCAATAGTGCCTGAACTTGAATCTGCAAGACCCAGCAAGTCAAATCTCATACCAACTGCACAGGAATTCTAGCTCAAATGGAGGCAAAATCAAATCTCAGAAAGCCACAAATAACATCTAAAAAAATCAAGAGATCAAAGTAGAGGTTACAGATGGTTACAAGATGTTACAGCAACGGATAGCAATGGATTGGGGCGCTCATCTGCAAGCCAGCAATGATCTATCAGCAGGCATCAGCATTTAAGCATATTGGAGCATGTGGCTGTCAGCAGTGCTTGAAAGATTGTCATGCAACGATACATCAGGTCTGCCTGAAGATACTTGTGCTCGCTTGCTGACCGCTTGGTCAAGCCTGGAAATGGCAGGTGTGTCATGGTACAGGGAGTATTTCATTTCAAGAACTGGAGGCTGCAGACACTTCACACAACCAGGGACCGCGCGCTTGCAAGTAGTCCAATACATCTGTTTTGAACTGACGCAGGTCAAACTCATGCACCTTAAACTATGTGGGGAAAAGGCACAAACACAAAGTAATTATTCGTGGGTCTTGAGCAGGATCACAGAAATCGCAAACACATGCATTGGTAGTAACTTTATCTAACCTTGATACCTTACCATATATCCAACTGCCTGGTAAAACGAAAAGCAAGACAAGTGCTTAGCCGCGTGCCGCAATTCTTTGCACATCAGGTTGGACTGAACCATCCTGCCAGCATCTTCCAGTCATCAATGTATCAAGTCATATTAACACAAGCTTTGCTGTAACAGGTGGATCCAACCAAAGTTACGGAAGACCAGAAATGTCCTCAAAGAGTTTGAAAACAATTGCCTGAGGCAAGGAAGGACTTGCCAAAAGTTATTGCAGCATACAACTTTGGACAGTGTTCGATTGAATGCATGAGTAATGCATGAGTAATGCATGAGCTTGAAAAGCATTGCTATAGCATTGCAGCTTGCTCTGGATGCTCAGAGTCGCCGAGTTTGGATCAACTTGTCGGATGACGTTCCTGAAGCTGTGTGAAGGTCGACGCAAGGCAGTTCATATCAATTCAATTCAGAAAACTCATGAAACTTGGAAACGATGCCAAGAACGGAACGCGTTTCAAAGAACGGCGAAATCTGCTTTCCAAATTGAGTTGGGCCGCAACCAATCAGAAACTGGAATACCGCAAAGGCATTTGAATAGGGAACTGTAATGAACTGTACATCATCGGAGCGGTGCAATTGTCAAGTGGTATGTTCTCACATGAGCAGTGCTTATTCTGTTGAGGAGACCGTGGCTAATGGCACTGAAGCTAAGTAAACGCGGATGCCGAGGCTACTGACCTGTTTGTGATCGCCTATGCCGCACTTACGTGACCCATTGTGATGGCTTTGTCCATGTGTAAGAAGCGCAGCCCTTTGTCTTTTGGCGCAGTGACGCAGTGAAAACGTAAGAACATACACAGTATCAAACGGTCTTGGAGAGCGCCTCTGCAAAGCAATAGGCAACAACATGCCTACATATGCTTACCGCATCCTGCGACATACTGCAATCATTTGCAGTCACTACTTAGCCTACATCCACCTACGCCGTGCACGTGATCGCCTAGACAAAAACCCCTTTGCTGAGTTGCCTTGTCAATTCCTTGTAAAATTTGTCAAGTAAATCTCTGCTCTGGGGTTCTTACCCTCCTAGCGCAAGAACTCCACTGCGATATGAAGCGACGCCTTGGCACGGCGAAAACATATCTGGAAACCGGGGAGCAAACTTTGGTCAAGTGTTTTGGTCCAACTACTTGCCAAGCCAAAAACTCCTGTTTTCATGTAAGAAATGTTTGCCTTGAAGAGTCACTGGTGAGGCAAAAGCTTAAGCCTGGTTCCGTTGAATACCTGTCAGGTCTTTGGTATGTGATGGATGGCAGTACCACATGGAGTTCAAAGTCATGCCATGTCATGCCAGAGAAGAGTTTGCCGAGTTTGCCGAGTTTGCAAGAAGAGATTGCAGATATTGCAGACCGCACGAGGGCACCACAAGGGTTTTGTTGAAAATATGTCAGTGGCCAAAATCACCGTGCTGGAACCAGCATCGACAACCTGGCGAAGCTCACGTATTTCTAGATATGCAAAATATGCAAAAAAAATGCTGAAATCATAAAAGAACATCTCAGGAACATCTAGAATCATGATGAATCATGAGAAAAAAAACTCGTAAAACACAGCAAAGCCAGAGTCACTTACACACAAGGCGCTGAGCCGTCCGATGTCAACAAGACTATTGCCTCTGTATTTGACGCATGCCATATTTTCCTGTTTCTTCTGTTTCATCCTACCCTGAGCTCCAAAGATTTCAGCCCATCAGGGCACTGCTTAGCAGCATAACTTCAGAGTCCGGGATGGTGGGGCTCATTTACAGCACAACTTCTCACCATTCTCACCTCTCGTCGTTATCAATACTCGCCTCGCCCATCATGTTCCAGGGCCAGGCAAGCATGATAAGCAACTGCGAGTACTGTGCGCAAATTTCATTGTGCTAAAGATGGCAACAGCAACAAACCTGAATCTATGTTGTACACGCAATTTCATGTAATTTCTATGCACAAGCACAAAGGCATTTGAAAAGTTCAAGAGGCTAAACTGTTTCTTAAAACCTAAAGTCAAATGCGTCAAATGTCGAAACGTTGTTCAACTCGGCGATCAAACGTCAATTGAGTCAACTGGAAAGGCCAGGTGGTGATGGAGTTCGTGCCATCGCCTGCCTTCTCCGATCTCTGCGCTGCCTTTCTTTCTTGCTCGGTCGATTGGAGCGCTGATGGTCTGGAGCGTGGCAGAATCCACAGAGCTCTCCGTTTCGGCAGAGACCACGAGTTGCAAAGGTGCACGGTTTGCAAAGCTGGGCACAATGAGCAATCCACCATCGTGGTAGCTCCCAGCGCTCATGAGCTGCAACAAGCCGCCCTAGGGTGGACAAACGTGCATTTGGAAGATTGATCAAATTCGAGACCTGGTCCTGCCAGCTCCGCTGTATGTCCATGGGCAGCTTTGCTAGTTCCTGTTCAAATCTTCCTGTCAAGTGCTCAATAAACTCAATCTCTGGCCCGTTGCACTGCTGGAAGAGCCCTTTGGAGCAAAGCTGCGGGAGCTGGTGCATGATGGTAGGTAGCACGTCACATGCATGATCAATTCCAAGAAACCGAGCCAACCCTCGGAAAGCTGTCTCTGGCTCCAACACAAAGTCTTCAGCGAAAAAGAGTCGCACTTGATGTGGTCTCAGGTGTTCCAATCTGGCCCAGGCTACCATGCTTTCCAGGTCTTGGCTGTGTCGCATGGAAGCTGTCACAAAGTGATCTGGATCAACATGACCCCCAAAGATCCGTGAGATGAATGGCAGCAATGTCATTTCCTTCATGATCAAATATCGAGGATCTCCGCAGAAAACTGCTACCCTCTCATCAAGCCCCACTGACGGAGCAGATTCTTGCGCGACGTGCGTCACTGCTGGGTGAAGCTCAGGAGGAAGCTTGGAAATGAAGCAGGAGTGACCCATCGGTCCAGCAACTGGCATATCCATCTCTGGTGCGGTGGCTCGCATCTCCAGAACTCTTTGAAAGAAGCGGGACGGTATTGGAACCTGCGGGAGAGAGGAGGGATTTGCACATTGCTCCTGCTCCAATCTCTCAATATTCTTCCACTCTGCAAGTGCCACGAAAGCATCTAAGCAGCCAATGTCCATTGCTGTGAAACCTTGGGGAATGACCAAGTATCGATTCCCATCTCTTGGCTTCCACGTTTCTTTCATGACAGCAATTGCGTTGGTGCTTACAAAAGGGGCGAACCGATGAGGTCCCAGGCGCTTGTGGGGAAAGCCCCAAGGCTCAGTAAAGACCTGTTCATCTGCCGACATCAGGTTCTTATGCAGCTCCTTATGCACCGACTAAGCTTGACATAGCTCGGCAGAGCAGGCGTCAGTTCACGGGCACGTACACTTGAGCCAGCCGGCTGCAAGACAAGTGAAAGCTGTCATAGTGCTCTAATGATTCTGGTGACTCTAGGGATTCTGTCAAAATAATAGGGCTGAAAGTAGTGCTGAAAGCATGGAAGTGCTGTCAGTAGAATCTGGCCATGAAGTTGTGCAAAGTAACGTGCCAAAGACACTGTGAGGGCAAATTCTCCATCTAAATGTCGGACAAAAGATGGACCGTGCCGAAGATACAAAGGCAGAAGAACTTCACCTGGTGAAATTGGTGAAGCAATTGGTGAAGCAATGCAAAGCGTGCAATGAATGAAAGCTTCAAGCACAGCCGGAAGTTGTGATAAGACAAGTTTTTCTGAGAGGAGGTACATCACTGAAAGAAACAAAGATTGCGAACAAATAGGGGTATGGATTAAGCGCATATAAAGAATGAACTGACAACAAGTAGCCAACACTGGTTTTACCCCAAGCAAAGAAAGTGCGCAAAAGAAGAGAGACTTCTGAGTTGTGGAGAAATAGAATTATTTAGAACCCTGAGCACTCCGTAGCTTTGAACCGCCGAAGAATACCCTCCGCGACAAGCCCATGCAAGGCCTATATAATTCTTGTCGGACAAAGAAGGTATACAAGTTCATGAGATATCGCTCTTCAGCTAGAAGCAATTAAGAAAAAACCTTCAAAGTCTTCAAAGAATAGAACAAGTTCAAGCAAACACCCAAAGGACATCAAAGAATACAGCAGGTCCTGTTCTCAGTAGTCAAGTTGAGTTGCAACCCACTCACACTAATTGACCGAGTTCTAATGTTTGAGTAACTCGCTGCATCACACATTCACACACTTACTCACACATCAGTCTTCCATGCAAGCAATCACTCCTTCGCTCGAACAATAACCACATGACATGATCACTATGTAAAGCTCCAACAAGTCGATCAAACCACGATACAAGCAATGAAACAATCTGTCAACCACACACCTTAGCCCGCTATGCCTCCGCCTTCCCATTGCTGCCCTATTTCTTTGAAGCTTCATCCCCAAGCTTTGCCATGAACTAGCGGCTTATTGAATGGCATGCTATGAAGACCCAAAGTCTCTTGAAGTTTTGTCCTCAATCAAAAAGAACGAACAACTAGCAATAACACCAAGAACAAGAGAGTAGTCATTGCAGCTTTCAGGATGAGGAAGAGGAAAGTCAAATGCGACAAAGAAACCACGCTGGGCCTTGAAAAACTCTACATATATACATAGATACATCTATACATATATTATATATATACCATTATAATCCATTATATACTAATATATACATATTTAAGCACTCGTGGATTAAATTACTAGTCCCACATGTCACTTCGTTTGTCTGCATTCTGTTCTGTCCTAAGCTTCCAGCCATCGCTCTTGCATTGTATGCCAAGAGCATGGCTGAGGTCCCGGTAGTTGTAGATCTGCAATTTGATCGAGGTGGCTTTGTTGGCACGATTTTGGCTCTTGGATTTGAAGAAGACTTCAGCGGACCTGCCCGTCGTAGACTACCAGGATGCCTCCAAGTGGCATCTGACGTGGCACATGATGGCACATTGACATGGTGGCAAGAGGTTTCAGAGCATAGCATGAATATACGAGAAAAACAAATCAACAAAAAAAACTACAGAAAAATGCAAAAAGGACGGATTGGCAACGGCTGCCGCACCTCTGGATTTGTCCACAAACCTCGAATGTTTTCTCAGCATTTCTCAACCCGCAAATGGGGCAAAATACATCAAAATGCAATATGATGCAACATGTTGCAGTATGTTGCAGTACAATGTTACGGCCTATTTCATCCACATCTCAGTCTTGGGCGGCTGTGGCACTACTCCCCCCTTCTGCAGAAGATTGTGGCACACTGCGATGCCTTCAGGCTTGATCACACTTCACAGTCTCAAAATGTCTCAAACCTACACTGGAGCCATGTCCGCACGAGCTGCATGAAATGGAATTGCTTCTACATATATCATGAAAATCAATGAAATTCAATGAGTAATCTGAATAACTACGAATGTTTCATCTTTTGCTCCACTTCCATAGATGTCCTGTTTGACTTCCTGTTGTGTTGAAGTTGGCCAAAGGCACCTTTGTGGCGGATACAGCGAGTACCATCCGGACCACGCTTTCCCATGTACCTGGCAAGGCTTCCAGGTGGGGAGCACAAGAAAGGGCCAACAACTTCCAACACGAAACAGAACTTCAGAACTAAACAGATCGGCAACAAATGCGCATGGAGCGCAGGGAAGGTTCTGAGAGTTGTGGTTTGCAAGAGACTGTCATATCATGTCATATCTGTCATCAATAAATTTGCATTTCTTGGCAAATCGAGCCGGGTAGACTTGTTAATGTGCGTGTCAGGCAGGGGAGCTGTGGTGGCGTAGAAGGAGCTTCCATTTGCCTCAACAGCTTCTAAGCACTTGAAGCTGTCTTAAGTCCATGGTTTAAACTACTAATGTGTTCAGTGCATGTCTAAAGGAAAGTTTCAATGAAATCGTGTCAAATATCATACAGTGCAAAGGCGGCAAACCCAACCAGCGCTCTGAGGGCCCATCAATTTCCGTCAGAAAGAGGCCAAGGAACAAAAGTATCCGCCATGGGAGCTGTGACATCGGATATCTAAGATATCTACAACAATGCTTGGTCCAGTTTGAGGATGTTTGAGGAATTGAAAGACATTGAAATATCTTTTCCAGAGCGCCATTGAAGGTGCGCAGCTTGACCAGGAGAAAACTTAGAAGAATAAGTTCCACTAAGTTCCACTAAGTTCTGCACGCTCCAAATATTTCCAACAGATTGGCTCATCATGGCTTGTCATTCAATGTAGAAAGTCTCACCAAACTCACCTTTGAGCCTCTGGTGCTACACGCCCCGCAAATGCAAAGCAAATATGGTTGGCCAAAGCAAACATGGTTCGGAATGGTTTGGAAGTCGAGGTGTCCTGAAGTCTCAGGTTTGGGCCATGAGGGGAGTACAGTACTAAGCAGCACACGCCGCACACGCGTGCTGTTTTCCAAGCTGAGATCATCTTAACCGTCTAAAATCGTCTAAAATCGTCTAACCCCATCGTAAACAGAGCACATCCTGCAACGAGTTGGACATCTCTGTCCACAGTGTCTACACAAGTTGCATTGACAGTCCCAGGTCGCAAGCTTTGAGAAGCTGAAGCTGCAGTTGCTCCTGGGCATTGCAATGCATGAAATGTCATATACGTATGAAGTATATAAATATATAGAATATCATAGAATCATCTGCTGCAATGTGTTTTTTGTCACTGGCTGTGCTCCTTGCTACAACAAAAGAAGTGTTCGTGCTTGTTGCGAAAACACAAAAGAGAAGTCACAAGAAAATCCACTTGAAGCATTTGGTGCCTTCTGAGTTCGGTTTCTTTTTTTTTGCTAGGTGCGTTTGGTGTCCCTTCAGGTCTCTTCTGCTTCTCACTTGTACGGTCCTTGCTGCTGTAACTTGGCAGCTGGAGCATGTTGCCACATGTCATGGCACGAGGGAGAACTTCGTCCTCAGAGCCATCATGACAGATCTGGAAGCAAAGTACTACAAAGCTTTGGTAATCATGAACGATTTGAACGTGTCCTGTGCATGATGTACACTACACAGCCCTGTAGGAAAGCACCAAAAAAGTTTATATAATTGTATACAGTATACAGTGTATATTGTAAGCCTGCAACCGAACCAAACTGACCACTAGGAGATCCCTTATCACAAGTTACAATCAGCTCAAACGGCTGAAGCAGAACCATACCCTTAGACAGCTTCCTAATCGACCGCTTTAGTGAAACTACAGGCAAGAATCACCACCATCCATAGGTTCCACATAAAATGTGAAGCCTTTAGGGTCTCTTGGCCAGCGATCGCTGCCTGCACGACATGAAAGATATTCAAAAATATTCAAAACATATGAAAACCTTTCGTGTTTAATTACTAGTGTCTTATGATGATACTTATGTGTCTTTATTCGTGATTCAGTCTTTACCTTTGAAATCCTTCAATGCCCAAAGCTCCCACCTGTGGTGAATTTCAGCACTTTCGGTCGCGAATCGCGCCATTCTGCAGACCAAAGCGTCTCAAAGAACCAGGATGCTTGCTGTTTTCGGGCCTCCGAAAGCATAAGACAGCTTCATGGTTCATACTGTTTTCTCACACAAATGACACTGGGTCTGCGTCGTTTTCTGTTTGCGTCTCTTTGGAGCAAATCCAAGATGTTCAGCTGCGCGGCTGGATTGATCGTGGACCGCCTTAATTGGCGCACATGAATTTGTGTATTAAAATTGCATACACGATGCACATCGTCCCACATCAACTCATATTTATTCGCAAACAGTGCCTGCCGATAAGGCAATAAATAAGTATGAATAAGCGAAGGGAACATGAGAAGCAACAAAAACATACAAAAATACACAAAAATCAGGTCCAGAAAGAAGCAACGGGGAGGACCAGTGCCAGATGACTTGCAAGAGTGAAGGGGGAAGGGCTTTATTGAAATCATGCAAAAACATTGAAGAACAATTGTTTGTTTTGTGATGTTTTGTGATCAATTAGTGATGTGTTTACATCTCCTGAAAATAAGTGCAGTCCCAGGAGCTCCTGCCAGAACTTCAAGTCATCATCACTGATCTCTGGCATACCTGACCACTCCTGCCACAGCACAAGGAGTTGCCCAAGTTGCGTTCAAGCGAGACTCCTGATCCCAAAGAAAGTGCCCAGTTTTGCTCCACACATTGGTAACAGTAACATCATCCGACTCTCCCTATTCGTAAGATGGGGATTACATGATTCCACATTGAAATGGACTTACACACCTATAGTGACCGCTGCCGAACTACAAGAAACATCAGGAAATTCATGAAACCTTTTAGGCAGCGACCGAAGTATATTGGGGAAGTGAGTAGGTTGCCCAAAATTTTAAACGGTGTACTTGCGGGAAACACCAACTGAAAGTGAACGAGAGTCCTGCTGAAGCTCAACAGCAGAGAGCAGTACTAAATATGCAGCGCCTGCCGTTTCACATACACCCAGACGAAAGCTGTTTGCTGCTTCCTCAATGCTTTCCACAAGTTCATTTCGCAGCATGAATTTCAGCCAATCGAGCTTCGTTGCATCTGTGACGATCTGGTTGCTTCCATCAGGCTTCAGTTGCACCACTGTTCCGTCTGGCTTCTCCCGGCTGAAAGTCAGCTGTCCTTCCAGGCCCAACTCGCTAAGGCTTGAGGTCAGAAAAGCTGTAGAACCCCTGAAGTCTGGAGAACTCTCATCACTTTCAGCATTGAGCTCAGCTTGCAAGTCTTCTAAAGATTCTGGAGCGTCAACTTGGACACAACGCAGAAATGGCCTCGCCAAGGATGCTCCGACCAAGAGTTTCTGCTGCTGTGCCTGGGGCTCGTCATCGCCAGTCACTGCAGCAAGCAGTTCTTGTATCGTGGCATTCTCGCGGACACGCTGTTCTTGGGCTGCATTCTCTGCTTGACAGAGTGCTAGGCCATAAACGCGACCGCAAGAATGAAACACAGAGCCGGCACTCAACCCACTCAACCCACTTACTGCTGTTGTTAGTGTCACTGATGTCACGGGTGTCAGTGAACCTGCAGGAGTTGTCTGCCAAAGGTCCTTTCTTTCAGCGCAAGATCGACCAAAATCATTGAAGAATTCACGTCTTGGACCGCCAGCATCCTCTGCTGCCTCACCTACAAATGTCACCTGCAGGGGCCTCCGCAACTCCTCGGTGGATGCCTTTTGAATCTGAGACACTGCTGAATTGAACAAGTCTGCTCTTTCCACCTGCAAAGGAAATTGTGAAGCAACATCTTGGCCATCTTGGCCTTCGTTCTTTTGAGGAATTGCTAGCGGTGTGCACGCAGCACAATGTTCCAGTCTGGCCAGCCTGGTTTCTGCCACGGGTGGCCAAAGAATGGCGAAGCATTTCCGAGCTATGCGAAGCTCGGACTGGTCCATCTTCATGGCCCGTGACTTCAGAAGTGCTTTCGCTGAGTCAAGCAGAAAATCGAAGTTGTCTTGCAAAGTCTTCTTGCAGGACAAAACAGAAAGGAGAGATTCGAAGCTTGCTCGGAGGGCTCGTAAGTCTGCCACCATCTCTTCCCAAGTGTCTTCAAGTTTGAAAGCCTTCAGACCCAATTCGGAGATGGTCATTGACGCAAATTGCGGAAAAGTTTGTTCGAGTGGCCGGGGAGGAACACCGATCAACACACGTTGACGTTTCCTCGGAATTCGTCCCAAGGCGTCGCTTTGTTCAATTTTAGACGCCAAACCACTGAAAAGAGTATTGGATGGAAGCTCCAGCTTCGATTTCAGTGCACCACGAAGAACTGTAAGACAAAGAAGATCTCCAGGAGGCCCACAATTTGTTTGCTTCAAAACAAACTCAAAATTCCCTAAGTCTTTGGAGCCAATGGATGTAGGGAGCTCCAAAGCATCACCAGACATTACCCAGCCAAGCGCTTGAAAACCTTCCTGCGCACCTGTCTCCGCAAAGAGTGCGCTGATTCGAGCATTGCTCAATTTCAGCTTGCGAAACTTGGCATCATCTGGATTCGACACCACATTCTGCAAAAGCCTTCGGAAAAGTTCAAAGACCTCTGTCGGCCAAGCTTTTGCATTCAACACAAGCCGTTCAAGCTCGCTTGCATCCCCCATTGTGATATCGCCATCACTCATGGTTGTATCAGCCATGGCTCTTTTGACGGCACAGGACTCACTAAACCATCACAGAGACTTCAAAGTCTTCACACATTTTCATACAATGTCCGAAGTATTCCGAAGTAGTCAGATGTCAGAAGTATTCAGAAGTTCTAATCCGAGATGTGCCAAGTCCCAGCTGGGAGAGGCCAGGACCCCACCAGTTGATCCAATTCTCCGATTCCGAATGCTTTTGTAATTGAAAAATATTGAAAAAATATGCAAATCAAATTTTCATTTAAGCATGCTTAGGCCAACTGTGGGGAACTGCTGTGCTGATTTGGACTCCTGAATTGATGCAGTGGAACGTCATGACAAAAAAGGGACATGGTCAAATCTCTACATGTTACATTCTTCATCCAATGCATTTATGTCTAAGTGTACTGTATTTAACGGCAAAACATGAGGAAGTTTAAATCATTTGAAATCTGCTTGAAGACCAAAGTTTCCAAGACTGGCTGCATCATGTCTTGACCAGAGAATTGCTATGGATGTGAGCGACAAGACAAACCCATGCAGATCCTACAAGGACCTTGCAGGTGACCTTGCATCATTCATGTCATCCATGCCATTCATGATCCCCATATGTTGCTGCAACTTCAGCGCAGATACGCGTAAGTTCGCATTTTTGTCCACATCTCTTACTCTTTGAGAGCATCTGGCAGCGCACCCTCCGTGATATCTATCTGTGCAAAGAGAGGAAGCCTGCAGTTGTGCAGTCACTTTTGCATTGTCACACGACTGCCAGCTTCATTGACTGCAAAAGCAGCCAGCTCCACTTTTGAGTCTACACTTCATGGCTTTCTGTGTGTGCGCGTGTCTCTCTGCTCTGTCCCCTGAGACCTCTGATTGCTACGTCTTGGAGTCAGCAACGGTGGTTCTCCAAGGACAACATGCCACCTGATGCCAATGTTGATGATGCCGATGATGCTGATGATTCTGATGATTCTGACGACGACAACGCCGGCCGGTGATGCTGATGCTGCTATTGATGGTGCTAATGCTGGTGATGGTGATGGTGGTCTGAGATCAAGATGCTTGTAGACTCCGATTGGATGATCTTCCTTCATCCAAGAAAGGTATGGGCTCCGAAAGTGTTCATGTCCTGCACTACAAACTCCTGATCTCTGGAATTGCAATGCCACGAATCTTTCGCCATTATAGTTCAGATTCTTGATTTCCTTAAAGCTCTTTCACCTCACGTTCTATGATAACTATATTGTGTATTATTATGTGCACAGGGGTTTCTGAATTTTCGAAGAGCTTGCTCTTAGGCCTTCTAGTGCCTGCGGTTGTTTCTTGAAATCTTTAACTGCTACAACTGCTACAAACAAGTTCCTTCCACACAGACCAACTGCTCCAGGCTGAGGCACAAATGCTCGAAAAGTGCAGAGACCGCAATGCGAGGTCGAGGATCGTACTTCACATCCTGGAAGCAAACATTCAACTATGTGAAATTATATGAAATTATGATAGATTATGCAAAATTAAATATGTCAATATGTGTGAAATCCTCATACGACTGACACACATGTCACACTAAAATTGAATTGCGGTTTTCCTTAGTAAATCGAAACCAAGTCAAGAGCAAGTTTCTATTCGAGGCCTGGGAGCGACCTGATTCCAAGGCAATGTTCAAACATGTTCAAGTCCTGCGCACAGGCCAATGGAAAGTCCCCTGACCTGCCAAGTTTAATCCCGCAAAGCAATCCCACGACATGGCTTGACGACATGTGACAGGGCAGATTCATGGTTTTTGTCGTATACATGAATGATGAATCTGACTGTATCTGATTGATTCTGATATATTCTGATTGGATATCAATGAGGTGGTTTGGTGTGGCTTCGACATGTTTGAAGTTCTACTTCTGAGTTCTTCGACAGAATGGCGACGATCCGTGCGTAGAGAGCTTGAGGCCGAGCCAAGAGTCGATCACGTCGGACCAGGAACCTCTGAAGATGGCGCAACCAGAACAGCAGCATACAGCAGCAAGATGCAAAACACCTGTGAAACAATGCGAAAAGATGCGGAAAGCTATCAATGTGCCCTAACCATACCTGACCCAACTAAAAGCAACTGAGGCAAAGGCTGGCTGCAGCAATAGGAGCCAAAAACCTTCAAACCACTCCAGGCTGCAGGATGGCGGACAAAAGTCAGCAAGAGATAGAAAGTGCAAAGATCATGAAAGATCTAGAAAACGGGCGAAATAATGCAAAACACATGCTCAACAGACACAGCCATCGCAGCCTCAGGGGCCGGAGCATCCAGCAGCCGAGAATACAAATCCCTGCCATTGGCAGCACACTTCCACGAACAATTTGAAGTATCAGCCACCAACCTCTGTTGTGCCTCAAGCAAAAGCTGGACCCCGCCAGAAATCGACGGGAGTTCAAGTGGAGAAAGGGCACGCTGTAGTGTCCAGCCTCCAGTCGAGATTTGTCAAGATCTGTCAATGTGTTCAAGTCTTCCAAATAGGCTGAGCAGCTGGCTGCTAGAGCTGACAAATATCATCCAATACGTTACTAAGTTACTACATGTTACTACATGTTACTACCTGGATCTGGCATCGTTCGATGTGCAGCACTTGAGGCCTGGATTGCACTCGCTGCGTCTTGGACCAGCCGAGGGGAAGCGTGTTCAAAGGGAGCTCCTTGAAGAAAAAACCTCAGTGGCAGACTGCCACTGTCTCGTCCAGTGTCCCCGGTGTCCCATATGCACAATATCTGAACCCCTTCTTGATCAACTCCTGATGTCATAGAGAAGGGAGAAACCATGACAAACCTTATGATTCCGTGGGAATCACTTTGTTTGTGCTTTTTGGGGTTCTTAGACCCCTGCGTGTAGTCTGCGAAGGAATCATAGCGACGTTCCAGGTGAGTGGCCTGCAAACAACATAGTTCATGACAGGGAGCATCCACAATTTACTCCTACCTGTAACTGACAGCAGAAAGCATCAGAAAGCATCACAAAGCTCGGTGTCTGGCATAAGCCAATGATTCCATTGCCAAATTCGGTAAGTCTTCTTTCGTGACCTTTGCCCCACTGAAATGCAAACTCGTCGAGAGATAGGCAAAAGTGCCTGTCTGTGCATACACTGCAGCTGCTGTTGTACACTAGTAGTACACTGTGCTACGCTATGATGCACTGCCCTGTCCAAGCTGCCTTCAGGCAATCGTGTTTCAAATGCGCTAAGGACCGATCACACAGCAAGTGTTCTGGATGTTGCGCAGCTTCCAACCCACACTTTGCGTAAATCCAGATCCTGCAAACAAGGACGAGATGAATCACATTGAAGCAGTTCTCGGCTGAACGTTGGAGATCTGCAAAGTCTCCAGAAAAATGACAGAGCAATGAGCAATCTAGAGCTTGAAGGCATGACGCAGCATGGCGATTTGTGGTGAAATGCGAGGGTATTGAGCAAGCACCGAACCATATCCCCCAATATATTGCGCTGACTCCACTCACTACTGGAGGGCCCTCAGGAGATGGCCTGGCAGTAGTAAAGCTGGCAAGCCAACTGAGATCCTGCCGTCAGGATCTGTCAAAATCTGCCTCAAAGCCTGAGGTGTGTAATTTCTGACCACTCGTTTATATCCTTCATCACAATAGAGAAAACATCAAGAAAACATCAAGAAAACAAGACGATCATGGCACTGCTGCGAAGTATATTGCGCTATGGAGAAGCTGCTCGATGCTCCTCCCTGCACACCGCCACGACAATATCGAGCTTTGCATCTTCGCAACTGAAGGGCTTGCAAGAAACTCTCGCAGAGCATTGCGGCATCCACAGAAAACACTACCAAAAGCTATGTAACATCTATGTAAAAGCTTTGTAACGCTGCTGTAGCACTGTCAAACAATGTCAAACAATGTCAAACAATGTCAAACAATGTCAAAAATGAATAAATATGTATAAATATGTATAAATATGTATAAATATGTATAAATATGTATAAATATGTATAAATATGTATTGAACAAATGTGACTTGCACCCGGTATATCCCGGTATCATCCAGTCGCCTCTTCAGCACATGGGCAGGACTACAGCTGCTCTCCTTTTCAAGAAATCGCTGGACAGCAGCCTGGCAAGTACACTGGCAAGCTGTAAAGGGATGGAAAAAAAATGGAGAAACAAAAAGCTGAAACAACTGCAGCAGCTGCATGCACCTCAACATTCCAACCAGGTAGCATTACCGCAGCCTCTGCACTTGCAGCCCTTGATTGAATACGAATAGCAAAAGCTGGAGTGGCTCTTTAAAACTTGTTCGATGGTCTTTGACACTCTTGCAGGTCTTTGCAAAGTGAATCCAAGGTCGCATTCAATTGCTCTGCCTTCATGACAATCTCTGTAATCCGATGCTCCTGCAATTTCCGTTTTCGACAGCTTCCACAATCGAGCCAGCACTGAATGAAGTATTCAAGATCATCAGAGATTCGAAATGGAGGATGTACGTCTCAAATTCATATCTTGATATATATATATATAGTGCCTATACACAACGCATGCAATTGCTTGTCTCCAAACCTGCCTTAAGTGCAAAGGGTTGCAAAGCCTCATGAAATGTCAAAAAAAACCGTCTAAACATGACCAAACAGCGGAGCAGTCGTGACCAGAGTAATTCCAACCCCTACCAATCAATTGACGAAGACAATGAGAACATACGAGAACCAATTGAAAGTAGACATGTGCATTTGATTGCATTTCAGCATATTGAACTATATCAGAAATTCAAGGCGCAATTTTGCTGCCGCACGCCATGCCGGCTTTTGAAAGCTTGGCCTATTTCCATAAAATTTGTCCCGTCGAGACTCTAGTGGCGACCCAGAGCATCCAAAACTGAGCGCTTCTACTGTTGGAGTCTTTGGCTCTAGGTGGTCTCAGAGGGATTCAGAGCTCACACGCTTTGGAGCTCCCAGACAATTCAAGTTGGTCCAGTCCGGAATATAGCTTAAACATCCTTAAACATATACATTATACATGTATATACACATACATGTTGCCGTGACAAATTGGTCATTCACATCAAGAAGTCGTCACCAAATCGGCACTCCAGCCAGGCAGCTGGCTGCAACGACGCTCAAACCCATGAGAAGGACGGCAAGTGTATTGAGCATCACATAAACAAGCAGAACTGCTCTCTTCCTTCCAATCCCAAGTTTTTCCATCATCCAAGTAAAGCTGCGCTCAACTCGGGGAGTGACAAAGCCAATTACCACCAATTTGATGGGGCGCAGAACGTTGTTGAAAATGTACAGCGTTGCATAGGTCGAGAGGAATGCGGGCCACTGGTGAATAGGAGATGCTTTGCTGCGAACCGCAACAAGATACCAGGCATACGAAAACAGAGGTATGTAGTTGATGTTTGACACCACGCCATAGCTCAAAACGCCGGCAGTGCCCATTGATGCAAAGCGTTTTCGATTTTCTGCATCTATTAGCCAATCACGTACCCTTCTCCAGCGGCTGGGTTCGGCTTTTCGGCTGGTGAGCAACTGGTTTGCACGGACACCCGAGAGCTGTGACTTTCCAACGAAGCCCAGCCGACCGTTCTCAGCAGACAGAACAAAGTCTAAATGCCACTCCCGACTGAGCCAGGAAGAGACAATGAGACAAAAGGCACCACACCTCAAGCATTTGGATTTGCTTGGTGCGCATTTTCTGGCAGTTCTCAGATTCTTCTGTCTCACCATCTGGCCTAGTTTGGTTGAACTATCAAAATCAAGCATTGGCAGAGCTTAAGCTGCCCATGAGCCAAGAGCTGCACTCACTTGTCACACACTGTGCAGCAGCAATGTGCTTCCAGACAGTGAAGAGTCATTGCCACAAAAAGAGAATGAAATGACTATGGGAACTGGTAAAAACATGAAAAAAAAAAAAGCAGATAGCAAAGTTGCTGTGAAGTGTGAAGGCTGAGGAACAGCTGTTTGGCCATCGGACCTCATCGTAGCAATGCTGGCAATGCCAATGAAAAATTGAAGTTGCTTAATCCGTTGGCTCTCGGCTCTTGGTGGGTTCTTCTGTTCTTCTCATTAATCGTGTGACTGTCTGAGCCTGTGGCAGCCACTGGAAGGTTTGCTGAAGAAGTGCCATTGCCTGCAACTTGGACTGCAACTGCAAGGCTAACTGCCCAAAACCACCAAAAAGTGATTGTAAGAGATTGTAATAAGTATATAAATGCATATGATAGAATGTAATTCTGATCGTCAAATCCTCATCAAAATTAATCCGCCTGGGAACAATCTCCTGCCGAGAGGCGGACCTTCCGAATGCATGGAAAATTTATGAAAATTTGGGATAAGTGACAAGAAGCAGAGATCCAATGAAGGATAGCCTGGGCGATCAGCATCGCAGCTGAAATCAGCAGTCCGGGGCACTCTTGTAGTATCCTCTGTTCACACCCAAGTCAGGCAGAACTGAATGAGGTTCCTAGCATTTCCCAGAAGGTTTCATTGTTTCGTTTACATGTAGTTCCTAGCTTGCGTTTGCACAGTTCAGACTTTGCAATCTTCACACTCCGAATGATCTTCCATGGCCCGAAACAGGTCGGGAAGGCTGCATCTGTATTGCGTCTGGTAACATCACAGTGAAGTATGCTGGATTCAGAGGTGGACGGCCTTGGCGTGGCTCCAAATTCTTGCAGAGCTAGCAGAGCTGGCGCTTTTTGCCAACTCTGGCTCCAGGTTCGTTCTACGCACCCCACTGCCACAGACATCACAAACGCCACCGCCTACGGTATGCCGAGCTTGGGCATCCAACCGTTATAATGGTAAAAGTTCGCCAGATCCTCTTGAAACTGCCTGGCTAGCTTGACTGGAGCAAAGCAAGTCCTGAAAGTGCTGAATCAGCATCGTATGTGGCGCTCAACAGAAGCCAGATGCACCAAGCTGACAACCGCCATGGAATTGCCGAAGCCTTGGGATGAAACAAAGATAAACAAAGTATATCGGATACATCGGATACAGATGGATACAGTGTGATATAGACCAATCTGCATGGGACGCACCAATGGATCAATCCAACACAGCAGAAAGATCTAAAGACTCTGAGGGCCGAGACGCCAGCATCTTCTGGACCTTGCGAGTTCGGTGACACAAAAAGAGATAACAAGAGCACAAGGAACACCTGATGAAGACCAATTATATAAACTGTATATATATAATGATGCAGTGATTGAGATGTTTGCATAAGTTTCCACTTTTCGCCGTCTTTGACTCACCAGTGAAGCTAAAGCCCATATCTCTAGAGCAACGGTCTCCTATATATAATGTTCATTAATGTTCTATCCGATTCTTACGCGAGCAATGATCAATAAGATTCAGGAGCAAGCGCAAGTTGAGCTCGTAATCAGCGTACCATGCTTCTGTGCCTGTGGAGGGTACCTGTCAGTGACAATCACAGACCTGCGAAAATTCGTTGGATGCCCACGGCTTCTCCTGTACTCATGTCTATGCAGAAATTGTACATAATATTCTACAATCATGCTGAAATTACATACATGATCATACGGGTATGGCTTCGGAAGTGAGCTGACTAGTGGAAAATCGTGGAAAATAGTGGAAACGGCACTGGCAGAATATGCCAAGTACATCTAAGTACCATCTGTCAACGCCGAGCGCACTAAGAAATGAAACTTGGCGCACGGCACCAGCTGGAGCCTCAGCTAAAGCTCGCCTTGGAAGCGCCAAAAAAAGGAAGGACGTAGGTTGAAAGCTGACTTGATATGACATCATCATCAATCAATATCAATTATACATTACTGAGTCATTACTGTAATATACTGTAATCATCTCAAAATATCTCAAATTTCTAGACGAGGAAAGGGTTGCACCAAAAGCAGCAAAGGCATCCACCCACAGGCGAGAAGCAGAAGAGAAATGGCAGACTTGACCACATAGGTCTTTGCCATTGAATTCCTGCACAAATTATGTGCATGTTGAAATATGCTGCATCAGATTTGCTGAAGTTCGAGCATGCGTCCAAAGAATTCAAGATCTTCTGAAGGTGTTCCACATACTCAAAACAACTTCCGTGTGCAAGCACCTTCAGTCTCTGCGTGTCCGCAAAAAATCTAATTGGCACGGCACGGACATTCAGCAACGCCCTATGCTTTGCAAATCCCTGAAAATGATGAAACAGCTTCACCAGACCTGGAAACGCTAAATTCTATGCGATTCAATCAATGTCTCATTGAAAAAAGGGGACTGCCTGTGCTGAGCCAAACTGCAGAACGATTTGCGGCTCAGGCAGACCTTGCACACCAGAAGCTCCTTTGAAGTCTATCGTCATTCTGTCACTTCTATCGTTTCTGTCCCTTCCGTCACGCCGCGTCTGCTCCTTTTGTAGCTCTGATTTCTTCTCGCTTGGCTCTTTACCCTGCTGCACGCATATTCTTAACACACAACCTTGTTGCCTTTGGAAAGGCTGAGAATTCTGCCCGCTGGGAAACCAAAGCAAAATCCAAACGAAACAGTTTGGATTTCAAATCCGGTTTGGTGTGCCAACTAGACTGGACTCGTACAAGGTGTTCAGGCAAAAATTGAATAAAATATCTGGAGTCTCATGGGGGTACAAAGACGTAAAGGGTTGAATTGACGTAAGACGTAAGTCTATGTGGTTGCAAATCCCCAAGAGGCCCAAGCGTTCATCAGCCTCATCAGCTAAAGAGAAATTTAATGAAAACTCTTGAGTCTGAGGATGCAACAGAAAATACCCCCAAAGTCTTTCAAAAAGGGGCAAGACAGTGGCGCAGTAGAGAGACATGAAGAAACCTCATTACCAAATCATTATTGATTTTTCCCAATCGAATACTTAGATTGCTGGTGATTCTCCTTCTGCTCCAAATACAAGTAGAAAACCAATGACTAGCTCAAGTAATAACAAATCACACGGACACCTCAGGCCCCAGAAAAAGGTTAATAAAAACATCCACAGTAGCAATTTGAACCTGAGTTTCACATAGTTTCACGGGATTTGTCTTAAAACCTGGCATCGGATTCAAAAAAGTGTATGTTGGACTCGTTGGACTCGTTGGACTGTTCCACCCTGGTGGTTTGAAGATGTTTGAAGTTCCTGTTGCTATGCGAACTTTTTCCTGAGCAAATAGATGCAAATATGTATAAATAATGATAATGTGTTCAAAACGTTTCCACTTCCTGATTGCCGAGTGCTCTCTTACGTTCATTGTTTTGACTTGTGACTTCGTTGGAATGCTGCAGCTACACCTCGAACTATTTGTTTCCGCCAACAAACCTGGAATCAAAGAAAACTTCTGGTGGAAACGTCTACCTTCAACGTGTCCCAAAAACATGGTGCAGACCCTGTCTTGAGATGAAAACTCCTGTGCCCAACCATCCCAACCTTTCAAGACCGCACGGTGTGCAAACCATGTGAAATATTCAAAAAATGTATGGTTAACATTGGTTAACCATTATATTGCATCTTGGATGAAGACCTAGGAGGTGGGGTTCATGAATCATGAAATAAAGCAGCAAAATCTATGTCCAAAAAAACTCGGCTGCACGTCGATTTGTTGTCCAAAGTTTGACTGAAAAAGCTATCCTCGACCCTATCCTCGACCCAAGGAGTTCATGTTTGGTGACCCAACGGGAATTAAGGTATCATACGGTATGGTCTATGGACTACAAATGTCTATACGCATACCTAGATGGAGTAAAGGGGCATGTTTTTGTCCGAATGCGAGTGCAGCACCTCAGGTTACTGTGCTTCTAGCACATATATAGATAGTGGGTGCAAAACCCACCACAGGAGCCACGTGACAAGGAATTGCTAAGCGGCTAAACGTTTAGTCACTTCTTCCATAGATTTTCCCGTGGCTCCTGGGCTTGTAATGTTGATTTCTACATCCGAGGCTGACAGCCGAGGACGGGATCAGAGAAACTTCACAAAGGTCCACCTGTCTCAGGGTCTTGGCTTGAGGCAAATTTGACACTGAAGTTTAACCGTTACACATCGTTTAACGTCGTTTAACGTCGTTTAACGTCGTTTAACGTCGTTTAACGTTGTTTGAAGTTGTTTAGCCGTTTAAGCTCACTGCATTTGTTGCTTTGTTGCTCTGCAGAGTCACCTAGGCACTTGCAAAAGGATTGGCGATCTCCTCCGTGCCATCTACAGGACAAATGAGCATGACCTGAGCTGTCGCATTGAGCCCAGCATGTCCCAGCTCGATGTAGTGCGCATGTTACAAGGTGGATCAAGGTGGTAGGTCTACATGTCTGACAAACAGAGTGGCAAGCGCTTTCAAGCAAAATCCATCTGGAGTCAACTGAAGTCTTCCACTTTGGCAGCGGCCACTCCATGTCACTACCAATTCACCAAAGCCCAACTTGAAAAGGCATGAAACCGGCATGAAACATCATGAACTGAGGGCTGTTCTGAGGTGCCTCGTGCAACGACCAATCCCAGGCTTCTAGTCTCGTCAGAGACCTGCGCAGTCTTGTGCATTACAATGCAATTATAAGGTATCATCATAAACCCATTAACCATGTTCCATTGTGATCCCCAAAGTCAACATTGAACCCGAAAAAGAATAGCCAGGCGAACTATGAATGCTTGTGCGAGTGCAATGGATTTGCAGATTGCAAGAGTTCTTGGCGTACCTTGTACGGGTCCTCTAGGTCTCGCAAATATTCCTGGGGTGTCCATTAGAGCATAGAGCAGCAAAGCGATGCAACAGTGAGAACCGATGGTACGCGTGGGACGATGCCATGGCAATACTTTCAACAAAAACTCAATCCACATTACAGCTCCTGGACGTCATCCAGCACTAGATTTGCGACAGCATCATGTCCTTGTCACACTCAGGGACTCAAGAGACTGTAGTCAGACTAGTCTGTCATAAGTAGTTAGATTCTGTGACTAGTCTGCAGGTTTGTTCAACGCCAAGAAAACATGGATGTGTATTTGCAACACGTGCCTTTCAAAATTCCTTTCACTTCTCGTCCACCAGTGAATTTCACTTTCACTGGCTGGTTTAAGTACCTGCCGAAGAGTTTGTATGATGTGAACAGGTGATTACGAATGTACAATCATGTACAAATGGCCGCCACAGTACCTATAGTTTGAAGGCTCCAAAATGTGAACAAGTGCCTGTCAAGTGCCACAGCCCCAGGACTTCACGAAAGGGCCTTTCCAAATCCAGGACTGACTTGCCACTATCTTTCTTGGCCATTGCTCTGCGATTGGCCTGAACATGGAGGTGCAAAGGATGGCTCACCACAGCGAACATTCGGTCAAGGCAAACGATATAGTTACACCACGCAACAGCGCCCACTTTCGACAATGCCTAGGCTTAGATGCTTGACAAAGTCTTGACAAGCTTGGACTATCAGATGCTCTGAAAATCTTCGAATTGCTTGACACATCTTGACACACTCCGAACCTTGGCAGTCCAGGCTGGCGGTGGTAGCCGCCCCGAAACTTGCCAACGAGCCAAGAACAACAAGACCCAGCGGCCCACCATGCAGCTCCATGCAGCTCCATGCAGCTCTCTGCAGCTCCAAGAATATCAAGATCAGACCCTGCAACCAAGAACTGTTTGACCCAAGTGGAGAGATAAGGATAGCTCTTTCATATTCTTTCATATTCTTTCATGACTTTCAAGTTTCAAGCTCTTTACTTTTAACCGCCGAAGACTGAAGGTGTTCACACAGCTTTGGCGCGAGTCGCTTCAGACCTCTTGAAAAGAGCATAACAAAGCTCTGCATTGCTTCATTCCCCAGGGAAAATGGCAGGCTGACAAATGTTTGTTGTCGTATGTTTTCATCACGTCCAGAATTCTGACTATGAGTTACACTCTCACTTCTTCAGTAATTTCAATCTTTGTACTGCGCTCCCCTGAAAACCAGTTTGGGCTCTGCCAAACATGTGCTGTTTTGAGGTCTGAACATCTCCACGAATCCGATCGCAGAAGCACGCGTGACCGGAGTGCATGAAATGAAAAAGCGAGATGAGGATAGATGAAGTTAGTATTTGCAAACGGGAATGATATTCTTCCTTGTTCAGTTTGTTTCATTGCTTCAAGACAATCATTCCAATTGAATGTTGATTGGGGCGCAGACGTGGTGGCAGGCTGGAACCGATGGTTGCAAGATCCATCACAGGCATCATTGTCTCGGGAATGATCTTTCTGCAAGGAAAGAGGAAAGTGCCTGCTTGGCCTCAAGCGGCAAGAGAAAGTTTGAACAGTTCAGAGTCAGACTGACAAGAGCTGCCAAGAGCTGACAATGCGAACCCAGCGCTCAAAAATGTTTCCACATTTCTCACATCACCAAATTCACCAAATCAATCCGAGTAGATGGCGATAGATGGCGATAGATGGCGAGCTCGGCAACTCTATTCTTCTCGCACACTTTGCACACTTTGCACACTCCGGCCAGTCTTGGGAGTCGATGGCCTAATGCTACCTACAAGATCCTACAAGATCCTACTCAGGGCATTCTCAAGCCGATCATCTTAAGGTCATCCCTGCAGGGATGGACCACCTGAAAGTTCTGCAGATTCCACGGAGCTCACTAGCATGGTGTCCCCGCAATCCTTTGCAGCAGAATTGGATTCAAACATTGCTGCATTGAAGGACATCATAGCACAAAAACATTGCATGATTATCGACCACATCCAACCAAGGCACACCAGTTCTCCAATTGCGCCAGGGCTTCCAGAGATTCTACGTCAAAAGGAGCGGGTATGCGTTACCTCGCACAGCCACACGGGCCAGAACAACTGGCGCCCAAACTAATGTCTCAATTCGGAGACAAATCAAAAATAGTCGCTAGAAAGCTTAATAGTGTCTCAATGATGCTTAAAGACTCAAAGTATATTATTATTATGTATATATATATATATATATATATACATATATACATTTGCATGTAAATATGTATATATGTACAGTATCTCAAAACGCTCAACAAAGATCAACAAAGTCTTCATATTCTTCATGCACAACTTCTGTGTCTGTCCAGCCTGCACCACATGAAAAAGATGTCTGCGAGGAACTGCAGACATAGACACCAACCTGCTCGGGCCCGGCCATGGATGTTGGAATACAGTTTCAGCTGCAAATTCAGGTGTTCCACACCCCCCATTGATTTATATTGATTTGGTCGGTAGGACACAATTGGCCCACAATTGGCCATTGCTCAGCGGTTTGCTGATGGAATAGATGCTGGCAACAAGCTGCATGCCTGGACACTGTCAATCCCGGAAGAGCATCTGGATATCATCGCTGGTCAACTTCAACAGGCTCTCGTTGCAGCCCGCAACGGTGCCTGAAAATATAGATTGAAACTGAAGGCTGTTGACTGTTGTCAACATGTTCTTGCAAGCCAAAGATTCGTGGTGTCTTGGTTTTGTTTTTCATTCTGTTCCGTTGGTTGCGCTTGCCTCCTACATCTGTGTTCGGTCAAGGAAATGACATGGAACGGGAAATGCGAAGACAAACTCAAATTCAGTAGAGCCACTGTCAAAAGTACATTGCTTCCTCTCCTGCAAGAGCAATATTTTCTCTTCGATTGTTCCATCTGAGACGAAGCGGACCACCTCCACATCTCGTTTTTGGCCCAAACCTTGTCACCAACAGCATACGGCCGTTGATGGACTCAATTCGCATCAGTGATCAAATAGATTCAAATAGTATGTCAGATCAGGGGCTTGACATGGTCTGAGAACCAAAATCACTGCTTGCACTCAGCTAAGAGTTTTCTTGAAAGACATCTTCAATCAGGGCGTATCAGGGCCATGGCAGTCAAGGCACGGTGAGCACGTTGGTATGCCTGTTGCTCCATTGCCGGGTTCCACCACGGGTCCAAGAGGTAAACTCGGTTTGCCACTTGTAGGTTCAACCCTTCACCCCCAACCTGCAAAGTAATGAGCAAAACGCTCAAATCCGTCTCGCGAAACTGCTGGATGATTCGGGCTCGACTCTTCATATCCATCTTGCCGGAAATGATTTCATTCGTAATCCCTGCTTCGTCCATAAAGTAACCACAGAGCTGGAGAAAGTGTGCAAAAGATGAGAAAACCAGAAATTTCTGTGGTTCTGAAGAACTGTCCTTGAGCTTGAATTCAATCTCTTGGATTAACGCCTCAATCTTGCTCGAAGTGCGAATCGGTTGCTCTGCATCTTGAAGGCCCTCAACAATACTTGCAGCTCGAAGCGGTTTTGCCATGTGCAGCTCCCGTTCACACGGGCAAATCCATTCCGCATCGTCTGGCGCATCTCGCATGTATTCAATGTGGCAGGATTGATGACACGCGTGAAGTCCACACGGGAGCACTTCTGTTTCTTCATCCATTTCGTCCACTGGATTCGTGCAAAGGGGACAATCGGAGCTCAGTCCAAACTTGGCCAACTGCGGATGATTGGCTGCCTGACGTTGTCGCATGATGATGGAAAAGATATGGGCGAAGTTCTGCATCAACTTTCCCTCAGCAATAAGCTCCTGGATGATCTGCCGATCCCGAGTCTTGATGCGTGTGTATGTGCGACGTTCTCTCTCGCTCAACAGAACCTTCTTTTTGGTTATGGACAACTTGGGCAAATCCAAAGTAGACTTTGTTCGCCTCAACATGACTTGGTGAAAGATCTCCAAACGCAGAGATTCCAAGGCAGCCTTGCCTTCACCCGTGAAGCCAAACTGACGGATCGGAGTGGAGATTTGTTTGGCAAAAACGCTGCAGTGCTGTGTCTTGCTATGTCCGCACACTTGGCACAATGAGGTATTGTCTGCGCATTTCACGAAAAGGCATTCACAATCACATCCTCTCCGCTGGCATTTGTTGAAACCATATGGGTAGAAACGCAGGAAGCGGACGAGGGACCCAACCTCACCGATGCGATTTTGCATTGGAGTGCCTGAGACACACCACCTCCGTTGCGCACGGAGGTTGAATGCAGCTTGAGCTGTGCTTCCACGGGCGTTCTTAATCCGATGAGCTTCATCTAAGACAATCCGTGTCCATCTCCTGCCAAATAGTGGAGACTTCGAGAGATCGATTTGAACCTGCTCATCCCACCAACTGACCTCGCACAAGGCCACTTGGAAAGCCAGCACTGAATTAATTAAATACAACGTCCCTCACACAGTTCCCATTCAACGTCGTTCTCAGTGCATTCATTATTTCAGAAGGCCCCAATTTATGAAACTGAACTCGATCATTGATCGCAAACTTCGCCCTCTCTGACAAAGAAAAAACACACGCCGGCTTAAATTCAAGGCCTCCGTACTTACTTCTACACAAAGCTCACATTAGCTTTTTGGTGGAAGTTCTTGACGGCTAGAATCCGTTCAATGGAGTTTCAAACACTATGGTTTCGGGATACATGCTTTCACTGGCTATCCAAGTCCTTGTTACTGTCTTGAAGAAGAACGTTGTTTTTAAAGAAACAAACCTTTGCTCTCGTGTTCCACCCCGCCTCCCGGTCTTGCAGTGGCTCCCCTCGCCTCCGCTTTCTTGGCGGTTCTTCCAAGGTGTCGAGCTGCCTGCGGAAATCCCGCTCCAAAGTGCTGTAAGTTGTCAAGACCACAGCTTTGCCATTGAAGTGCTCTGGCAAGGTCTTATTGCAACGATATTCAAAGGTTTCAAGCGTACCTGGCTCAACAAATTCGGCAATTTCAGCACGCCATTGGGCTAAGCAGGTAGGAGGCACAACAACCAAGGTGGCACCGGCAGCAGGACTTGCAACCAGCAATGCTATGATTTGGAGGGTCTTGCCCATGCCCATCTCGTCCGCTAGAATTCCGCCACGAAGCACATGTGCACCGCTTTCTTGGCCGTTGCCTTCTGCTTTAGCTTCGCGTTGAAGTAGCCAGGACAGGCCTTCCTGCTGAAAGGATTTGAGAGGCTCGCGAAGCTGTTGCGGCGTGGCATGCGGAGTCAAAGCCACATCAGCTGTGACTTGACTGGCTGGAAGCTCTTCTGGAACCAAGTGTGCCGGTTGTTGCAGCGATTGCAGCAAGCACTTCTGCTCACTCTTTTTCAAGGCCTCAAAGCCAATGATGTGCTCTTCCACATACTCTTTGTCATTGATGCCCTGTTGAGCGATCTTCTGAAGAATCTCAAATTCCTTCACTGCACCTGGCCAACTGACACGGCGAGAAACAATTTGATCTGGAACACAAGGAATTCAACCTGCAAGTTTCACACGTCGTACAGACAACCCACAGCTCTCACAATTGTTGGCTGTTCAAGTATGAAGAAAATAAAGAATAGAAGATCACAAGAGGAAGGGGAGGCAGACCACAAGAAGTCCATAATGAACCTGATATGTATAGGAATTACAAGGAAAGAGCAAGTCAGCTCACGGCTAGACACACACTGTTTCAGAAAATAACTGATGCTGGATTGGATTCGCAAACCACAACTTAGAACTGCACATTCCACATGAAGCTGGACGGTGACAGCCAGGGTGTTGCCCGATTTGACCGTAGATGGGTAGCTGATTCGCACAGACGACTTTGGTATTTGGGCTCCACATCTCTTGCACATCGCAACACGGTTCTGCTTGCACACTTCAAAAGGTCCATGACGCAAAAGTGGACGCGCTCTTGGACTCAGTTGAGACACTTGCTTTGCAGAAAGCCACTTCCTCAGATGTCAATGTGTCTTCAAGATAGAAGCTCTGAAGCTTCTTCCAAGGCATCAAGTAATCACTTTGGAATAAGGACACTTTCGTCTTCACTCCGATCAAAAGGTTGCTAGGTGTAAGCGGAGTAATTCGAAAGCTTCGGGTGCAAGAACACACGGTGGATACTTTACCGTCCAACAGGAATAGTTGCTACTGAAGTTGCTGAATTTTGGCTCTCTGCAAGAGGTTTGGCATTGCATTCTGAGTCTACAATCTCTGCGATGTCTACAACATGCAGAAATGAACTAGCAACTAGATGTAATTACTAGCAGCTAGTAAATAGCAACTTGCATTGATGGTGCTCCATACACAGGGAGTCACGAGTGACAGTGGATGCCAGGCACTACTGAAATGTAAAGCCAAAGTCGAGACCTTGTCAGCAATTGAGAGAGCAACTTGTAGAGGTTATAACCAAACGACAGAGTTCAACGAATTCCTAAGATTATCAAAAATATTGACCATAAGAATCAACACAATTAGCAACCACATATCAATATAGACTATATATATACATAATAATATCAATAATATTCAAGCACGTTCAATAATATGTTTTGCCTAATGTCACCTGTGAACTGCCCAGACACCTTCTGATAAAGCAAAAGCTGCAGTCGTGCGCTCGTGGTGGTGCACGGTTCGCTGAGTCGCTGAGAGCAGCAGAGATCATTTCATTCGTGGCCACTTCCATTGCTTCCCCTCTGATTTCGGTTTCAATACTTTGCTGAAAGGAACAAAAGGAATAAGATCTCTCAATGAGGAAACATCAGGAGCGTTGTTTATATGTCATTGGTATTTCACCCGTTTGGGACATTCCATCACATCATGAACTCGTCTGAAGTTCTGCGCAACCCTTCCGCTAAAGATGGTTTGCAAGAACTGGAATGACAAAAATGTCACAGCAAAGTGAGATCATGTGAGTGTTTTGGGGAGTCTCTTGAGCAATGGAGCGGGCCACGTGGTGAGCGGGCCACGTGGTGAGACTCTGATTCCGACTGTGGCACCCACTGTAAACACTCTCCTGTCTGAGATAGACAGAATAGATGAAACAAAAGAAAACATCTGCAAAAACAACCGTTTTTTAAAGAAACAAAACAAAACAGTGCAAGGAGATCGTCTCAATGAGTTCCCGGCAGGTTGTGATTAGCAAGGTAACACCTCGCTTGCAGGATGATGCCTGATGCCTACTAAGTAAAGGTCTAACGGTCACAAAACCAACCACAAATCAAGGCAAGGCCTTCATTTCTTCGAGGGCGACAGGTCGTTTCTGACCAAGCATGCCCCAAGCTAAGATTTATGAAAGGCTTCAAACCATAAACTGCGGACGTACAAATCAAATGAAAAGATAGAGGATGAGGACCAAGCACCAGAAAACGGACTACTTGCATGGCCCTTCCATCAGCACTGCAATTGCTCAGCAAGCAAATAAACTTTTTTGGCTGAGTCGAGTGGATCCTCCTAGGATGTTCTACTAGCGCCTGCCACGTCATGCTTTCTCATGAATTGGCAGAGATCACAACTCCAAGTCGTAGTGGTGTGATGCATTGTGATTCCCGGTTTCACCAGCGCACAGATTCTGGAATACTGTAGTGAATTACATATATGAATTATATGAATCATATGAATTCTATGAATTGGCTTGACAGTCTTGCTGAAAGTTGCGGGTGCTCTCAAGAAGTAGGACGTCTCAGCGAAGTCCTCAGCTGCAAATTGAGCTAGTCAGCCAATCGAGTAGTATTGGCTGTAAATATTGGCTGTAAATATTGGCTGTAAACACTTCATCTCTGGAACTTTTGGAACTTGATCGCATTTGGCTGCAGGAACTTCTGTAACGTCTGACTCCGGGTTCAGCCCGATTCTAGCGGGGTCTGCAAGCAGGTTGGACTCTACAGACGTCCACCGCCACTAAGCCATCCAGTAATCCATCCGTTGAGGGCAAACTGAGATCAACTCTGAAGTTGTTCGAATGGCAAGAGATGCTAAGAGAGAGGTGCTGTTGTAGCTGCTGTATATAGAATGCTTTGGACTATTTGGACTACCAGTTTCACTAATCGAGACTATTATGATCTATTATGTGCTTCCAAGATTCGCTATGGAGCCTCGGTCAGACAAAGCCCACGATTTCTTGAGCCTGTCAAACTTGTGGGATTCCAGTTGCTGGTTGCAGTCCAACCAGTCAAACCAGACAAAGCAGTTGAAGCCGTTGAAGCCCACCTTAATGGAAAGGATTCATCTCTTCTGCCTCGACGTGATACCGGGGATACCGGGATACCGTATTGCAGGACACGCATTGCTGAACACAAATGCGGTACCAGCCTTGCCCAAGATTGCCTGACACAAGCTCACAACATCGGTCAAAACATCAACAGGGAATCAACAGTTTAAAAGTTTAGTTGAAGCCGCTTGCACTGCCCCAACAGTATCATAAAGTATCGTAAAGTATCATAAAGTATCATAAAGTATCAAGATTCAGTGAAACACATTGCAGGTTTGAAAACATGTGAAAGCCCCTTCAATGGCAAACAGCTGTGTTTGGCCTTGACCGCAACAAGCCACGCTCGATCGATGTCCAATGGCTGGCCGCACAGAGTTACCTTGTAGTACTCCTGCTTGCACAAAGCTGCACAAATCTCCCGTACCAAATTTTTGCAAAGTGCAAAGAGTGCCGCAAAGCAATGTAAAACAATGTAAAGCAATGTAAAGCAATGTAAAGCGATGTAAAGCAATGTAAGCTGTGGCTAAAGCAGGCCTATCTTCAGCCTATCTGTTGTGGCACAGCGACTTGTGCACTTCTCCTGCTGGTCACTGAAGACTTTCACCTTCACGACGCTCTGCATCCTTGAATTGTACCGGCCATGCATCAACGACCCACATACACAAAAAAAAACACGATCACAGACATCAACGAACGAACACTTACAGGCTTGCATGAGGTTGTTTCAATCTACATAGGCACTCCTCTGACATCCCAACATCACCAAGATTTGCTGATTGAACCCGAGTGACCTGTCTTGAATCAGTGTGAGGAGCTTTTGGCCCTTTGCATCTTTTGGAATATGAAGCTCCACAGAATCGCGAGCTTCCCTGACGAATTTGACGAGCAAGAAAGTCGCGTGAAATGACGCGTGCCAACCCAAAATCTCCAGAAAAGTGGATAGGATCCAGGTTCATCCAAATAATCTCATCCAGCATTCCCAACTGTGAAGGACCTCATTTGTCCCAACGCTGTAAACTGACTGGGTGCCCCTTCTTTTGCTGCAAACGCCGGATCTGTGACACTGCCATCTCCACTTCTTCCATGCTTCCAGACACAGACACCAAACAAAGCTCTGCGTTGTTACCACTGTTGCGTTCCTGCAGGCTGCGGGACCGAACCCTTGAAGTCCACAAGACTTATGTTGCTGTGGAGACTGAATGAGACTGATACAATATCTCTAGGTCTCTAGGCATCTCTAGTCTGCTTGGGTCTGGTTGGGCCGTCAGTCCGGCATGTCAATCTGAATCTCAGCACCAGATGAGCGAAGACCTTCCACAGGTGCGGAAACATGCAATTCGACTGCAGTGCCACGTGCGTCTAATTTCCACTGTTAAAACTTCCTGCGTAGGGCCTGTGCATTCATGCGAGCACTTTGTGGTCATGTGGGCTCAAAATCAGATAGCAGACACCCTTGCTCTTCAGCCTTTGCAACCCCAGAATTTTGGAACGTCTAATAACAACTGTCAGCAACTCCGTGCCTTTGACGCTATTGGACAACTTCCGCGGCACCGGGATTGTCCGCGTGAAATCCCTCCTTGACTTTCGAAATGTTCGGACGTGCAGAATTAGAAAAATGGTGACAGTGTATGAGAAAACAAATGGACTTGCAGGGTCTTCCTGTAGTCAGACATTGCCCCTTTGACTTGCTGGGTTGTCCACCACCTTCTGCCTGGCTTGGGTCTTTACAATTATTTTTTTTCTGGCCGTCTTGGTGTCAGAATCAGGACATCAAGTTGTTCCCTTTTTTCATTTACCTACTTGGTAGCTCAAATCCACAGAATGACACCACTCTGTGAGGCAGTCCTTTGGTCTCCGCCTAAACTGGTGTTGTCTGACGGCTTTTGAGGTTGACGCCTCAGATACAAAGACACAGGCATCCTACAACACAAATGGGTATGGTCAGAAGATATACAAATTGTCGTCCGACTTCATCCGAATATCACCAAGTCGAACCAGTTTTTGTCTGTCAACCATGGGAAATGTCTAAACTTTAAGACAACTAGGGTGCTGAGGCGCGAACCGTTCTTCTGAGCCTCCAAACGTAGGATTCACATGCTGGCAATTTAGCATCAACACTCACTGAGCCTGATCATATGCTCTCTTCTCACATGGAAAACCTACAGCCTGCCTTCTGCAGCGATCTTGCCAGCCTGGAAACATGTCAGGTCCGAGTTTGTCAATTTCAACCCATGCAAAAAGGAAATCGCAAAATGGTCCGAATTGTATGATAGTTGTCAACAGAAGTTTGCTTAGCAAATTTCCGAGCTAGGAATGAATGTCCATGGTCAGTTTTCACATGACCACCACAGGAGGAGCAACATCAGTTGGGAAGTTGTAGTCAAAGAACCCTATAAGCAAGAAAATTTGTTTATCACGGTTCAAATTCAAAAACCATCAAAAACGCTCAATAAGGATGTGCCGGAATTGGGGACCCTAGAATCAGACCTGTCATAAGCAGATTCCGATTATTTGGGACCTGGTGAAATTTGGAATTTGTTTATTACAGATGCTTGCAACATTCAAATTCGAGTCCTAAACCCAGCCAGAGGTAACATGAAATATGGGAATGGTTTGCATATTTTGTCTTTATTGTAGATATCAAGCAATAAAGTTTGATTCTTACCGGGGGACCCTTTTGTGGATGGAGCTTTCCGACCAGCTCGATTGAGCAGTGCTCAAAACCGGGTTTAGGCAGCAAATTCAAGAAATAGCCGGGCCACAGCACTGAATCAAATTGAAATCATGTGTTTAAGCAGTCTTAATCAATCGTCACAGTCACAGCACATATGGAAGGGCTGCCGTTTCCAAGAGTCCAAGACATGCGCAGGCTCGCACAAAGTGCGGTCCGCGATCGTGGACACAGGATTTTTTGCTGCAAATTCAGGGACAAAATGGCGCTTGTGAAATGTCCAATGCCAAGTGAAATACGACTGGGCAGGCTTGCACAAAGTGTGGGTCGCGATTGTGGGCCCCGGCATTTTTGCTGTAAAGTCTTGCAAAAAATGGCTTCTGTGAAACGTCCAAATCCATGTCGACTGCGCAGGCTCGCACAAAGTGTGGTCCGCCGTCTTGGCCTGCGGCATTTTACCTGTAAATTCTCGCACAAAGTGGCTTTTGTGACATGTCCACGTGCATTTCGACTGCGCAGGCTCGCACAAAGTGTGGGTCCCGGTCTTGGGATCGGCCCTCCTCCTCAACATCATCCTCATCAACATCGTCATCTTCCTCCTCGTCAACATCATCACTCTCAACATCATCATCTTCCTCCCCCGTGACCTCATCATCCTCAACATCATCAACCTTCACCTCATCTTCCGCAACATCATCATCCTCCACCTCATCTTCCGCAACATTATCATCCTTTTCATCGTCCTCCTGAACATCCTCATCTTCCTTCTCAACATCATCACCATCATCATCATCGTCGTCGTCGTCGTCATCATCATCGTCATCATCATCATCATCATCATCATCATCATCCACTTTATCATCCTCCACTTCATTTTCCGCATTATCATCCTCATTCTCATCCTTCTCAACGTCATCATCCTCAACATCATCATCCTCACCTCAACATCATCATCCTGCACCTCATCATCCTCAACATCGTCATCATCATCATCATCATCATCATCATCATCCTCAACATCATCGTCCGCAGCATTGTCATCCTCATCATCATCATGATCATCATCATCAACAACAACAACAACGACAACGACAACAACAACAACAACCACAACCACAACCACAACCACAACCACAACGACGACAACGACAACAACAACAACATTGTCCTCCCACACCTCCACACTGTTTAGGGTCTCTTGCCGGGATAATGTTTAAACTTTCTGCTTCAAATTGTTATAGAAATTCAGCCTTCGAACCTTCTAGAGTGTTCCCGAATCAATCGAAAATGTCGATACGGTAAAAGAGTTCGGTACTGATTATGTACTCTACCCTACCCTAATCTACTGTTCTCAGCTCTACTCAGCCCACTGCACTTATGACTTCCTTGGAGCAACCAGCCAACTGATGAAACTGGACTTAAGTAAGACTTCTGGGCTGATGAAATTGCCGCTATTGCCGCTATTGCCGCTATGGCCCTGCCTCCAGTATATTGCTTTTGGCCTCGGGGTCTTCCTGGGCCTCGGCCTCGGCAGCCTTCTCTGCCACGGCGATGGGAATCGCTTCCTCTTCAGAAGGATCAAAGTCTGCCTGGCAAAATCTGTGGAAATTGGCAAATCTTCTCCCATTTTGCCAATTTTCTTCATGTTTCTCCATAGTTGCCCCTTTTTCATGGCCATCTTGGTGCTTTCTACCTTTTTCTTCTAACAATTTCTGGCTCGCTCTTCCCTTTTTGCACAGGTAAACATACGTAGGTAAACAACAGTTTCCAGTGGTCAGCTGCTAGGCTGCACCACACCAACCGTCTTGGTTCTTTTCTATTGCCAGTCTGCACATGGGTGGCTGCACGTCTAGCTACGAGCTCGCCTCGGAGTTGCATTCATCTGATTCACTGCTCTCTGAGCAGATCTCTCCATCCTCGCGGCCATCCCCTGCAAATCGCTGAGAGGAGATGAAGGCACAGCATTCAAGAAAAGACCCACGCCAACAACCTTCAAACGTGAACGCTAGCCCATCCGAACCAAATCACAAAGGGGAATGACGCCCCCAAGCTCTGGCTCACAGGAATCATGCTTGATATTACTAGCTAGATTACTAGATAACAATTTGAACTCTTGTGAGGAGAGACTACAACTTCAGCGGTCAAAACTCAGGTATGAGAAAGCCGCTTGAAGTTCCCACAGGCACTGGTAGTCGTGCCCTGACCCAGAGATCAGCAGGCCTTTGGCTGGACTCTTTTCTGGTGGTTGGCCACTCAGATCACTCGCCGCCTTGAACTTTTTGAAAACTGTGACATGTGAGGAACAAACATCTTCTGCCAAGGCTAGATCAAGCTGCATCAAGCTTTCTGGGCATTTCTGAACAATATGGAATCAGCGTATGCATGCAATTATGTCCAGCTGCGTCAGATACCTTTCAAGCCTTTACATCATTTTACATCTATTTGTCTCAGAGCTTCGGACTTCTACTCAAACAAAATCCAACTCTCTTGGAAAGTTTCGTACATTGGCCTCCAAGGCAACGGTTGTATCTGACGGTTGTGCTGCAGGCTCCTTGAAAACAAGCACAAACCAGCCCCACTGTTGAGTAAAGTTTGTTTCCAAAGGACCGCCCTCAATTCCAGTTGGGGACTTGTTTTAACTGAATGCATCGTACTATTTCAGCATCTGTCCAAGACTACAGGAAAATAAGGTGGTATCTCTCGAAATGAATAAAGCTAGAGGACAGACCTTGGCGCACTCAACTTGAGCTTGAGCTTGGTCAGGTTGGTTTGATGGCCTGCATCTCAACTTGCACGTGCTTTTTTTGACTTGATCACACAAACGATTGCCTGAGTGCTACTGCTTGCAAATAGCTCAAACAGAACAGAGTCTATTGGCAGCCGGTGCTTTGAAGACTGAATCTGTATCTCACTGATACAGTTCATTTGAAGTTGAGCAAAGCTTTCTGGCAAGATTGTAAAACTGCACGTACTGTGCACGGATACCTTTCAGGCTCAGAAATCTGGACACTTTGACTTTGACTCTCCTGGAAGTACAACACGGGCCGACACCGCCGCAGGAAGTTGGTTGATAAAAGTGTCACTACCACAGCTGGTACAGCGCGTCCTGCTCCTGATGAATGTTTTGTCCATCTGGATGAGCCTGCAAAAAGCAGGTATCTGTAAGCCAATGTGAAAGAATCTCAAAATATCTATATAAAAAAAGGCAAAGTAAAACATCTGGCATGCTGGACCTACGATTCAAGCAGCCATGAGGTTTGAAGCTTGAAAGCCCAGAAAGTTCAAACTGGACCTGGTGAGGTTTCACCACAACTCCACCCCATCCCACCAGCTACACCATAACGGAATGCTTGAAACCGGTCTTCTCAATTCAGAAATGGTTCTTTCTATGGTTATAGATGTTATAGTGTCTTCTACTGAGTTATACTGTCTTTCTATGGTTTTCCAGTCTCACCCCCTGTTTTGACGCATTTTGACACATGCCTTGTCGTCCTTCTTGTGGCTGAGCCATCTAGTTTCTTGGGGCCGATCACGCTGACTTTGGCGCTCACCTGCAGAGGGGATCTCTGAGGTATGCTGCAATGCTGCAGCAATGCTGATCTATGCGGCAGTCTATGCTGCATTATGCTATTGTTCCTGCCACAGGGACAAGATCCCTACCGAGCTGTGAATCTCTTGTCAAGCAACATGAAAGGCACACGGGAAAGCGAAAAGGTATCAATTGAAACAAGCCAGATTCTGTTCAGCTCAGAAAAGCTCAACATATCCAGCCAAGGAAGCAGAATCAATTTCAACATGCCTGCTGCTATCCCCATGATGTGAAAGTGCAAACGCTACAAGAAAAACCATGGTAGCTACACCTCCTCTCCTTTCCCCAAGCTGCACATCGTTTGCACCGGAAAGCCTGGAGAAAAACATTGCAAGTCTCACCTAGAATTCTCCCCAGTCAATTTGCTGCACCTTAATGTCAACCTTGTCAACTTGAATTCATATCATGCCGCAGTTCACGCCTCTTTGGCCGCTTGACCTCATTCCGGCGCTGGATTTCAGGACGATGTTCCGCCTCGGCTCTGCCTGTCCAAGGGTCCAAGATTAAAGGTATGGCTAACTAACCCCAAGAAAAAGTATGGAGTGGAATATTAGAGCACGCTTAAAGACTAGACTCAGACACAGCCTTCCCAGCCCTGCTGAAGTTGATGTGCCTCCATGGTCCCGCAACTCCCGTACATCTGGAGCACTCCTGAACTCCAAGGTATCAGAAATCAAAAGGTGATGATGCAAACATACGCAAACTGTACTGTGAGAGCATTGTCATATTCTGACCACTCCTGTCAGAGAAAAAGACTTCTCGAGTCGACTCTCGAGGGCGGCCTCTGCCAGTGCGTCCTCGGTCGGAATTATTAGCCTCTCTCCGAGACTCTCTGACTGTGAGTCGTTCGTTGACTCGTTCGTTGACTCGTTCGTTGACTCGTTCGTTGACTCTTTCATTTCGATCATTTCGATCGCTTCGTTCGTTTCGTTCTCTCAAGTCCCAATGACGATCTTGCCGGTCTTCCCGAGGCTCATCCCAGCCGTCACCTCGTCCCCGTCCACCTCGTTCCCCTCGTTCACCTCGTTCACTTTGACGTAGGTTGTACCTTTCACTCTCACGAGGATATCTCTCCCGATCTGAAGTTCGATCAGGGTATCTGTCCTCGTGGCGTTCCATCGGCCGATAACCTTTTGCATAGTCTGTCGATCTGTTTTCTCTTAGGTTATGCCGATCCAGGCGAGTCTCATGCCTTGCACGAGATCTTTCTGCGTCATAGCCCATGTGGTAGTGGGATCCACGTCGCAAGTCATCCCGATCTCGCTCTCTTCCAGGGTCTCGAGCGTCTCGGCCTCGAGCGTCTCGAGCATCTCGAGGGTCTCGATGGTCTCGCTCTCGATCTCCCCGGTCATCGCGATAGCGATCGCGTCTAGAGCGACTTCTGCCATGACCGCGCTCTGACCGGCCACCCATCTTAGCCCAAGGGCAAGGAAGGGCCACAAGCCATAGCGTCACTCGCACTTCCCCATAGAGTCATGGAGATGATGCGCAAAACTCAGGGACATTATATACATTGCATATTGACATATTATATATATACACCAAAAAACATATAAAAGTCATAAGTTGTGATAAATGCAAAGTGCTCAAGCGCAATGCAAAGTGACTCGGATCTTGAGGTTCGATGAGATGGCGTGGGATGTCTAGAGTTGGGAATATGCACTGAATCATGACTCTGGCATACTCTGGCTATATTGGGGTATCGAAGTGTCTCTGTGTTAGTCTCTGTGTGTGTTTGCCTCAATTGATAGATATTTTTCCGTAGAAGGCTTTTGGCGTTTGAACTCTCGTTGACTTCATCAAGCCGAGATACTGGAAACTAAAGCGCAGCACATCACTTGTCCAAGCAGCCGGTATTGGGTATTGAAATTCTGCATGCACGCAATCTACACTAGTAGGTTGTTTTGGCCACGCCACGCTGGTCTTCACGAAAGCTGTGAGACTTCGTAGATCACCAAGAGGTGTTCAGGTGCTCAATCCCGCACCTGGTTGGCTGACTTTGTGAGCATTTTGAGCATCACAAGTTATCGCTGAGGATGTAGCAGTGCGTCCAAATTCTCCTCTCCAAGCACGCCTGAAGTGCTTCGGGAATTCCTGCAGCGATTCAGATCGGATTCGTTGAGGTGCTGCAGGGAAAAAGATGGGAAAAGTATCTCATACTCTGCAGACTTTGGAAATACTTTGGCAAAGGATGGCCAAGGCCTTCTTGCCAAAGATCAGCTGGGTGAGGTGGACAAACTCCCACGGCTCAATCCTTTGAACGGCTCTCGAAGAGAAATCGATAACAGAGTTTGCTATTGAAAAATGATCCCTTTAAAAAGATAAGGCGCTGAAAGCAAAATATCCGATGTGATTCTGTACAAGTTTTGTTTACCTCACGAAACCACAACCTTTCTGGATAGAACCTGCTACTTTACCTATTTTCCAGAAAAGTTGTTGCATTGTATTTGAACAAGCCGTCTTCACGGTCATGACTCATGACAGAGCATAACGACAGTATCTACAACCAGCACTGCGGCTTTGCGCCCGCAAAAATCTTGCACAGACTGGCCCTTTTCCAGGAGTGAAAGCACTCGACCCTTCAGTTTTCCACCACACCAGTCCGGCGGAAATTGTATTGGGCCGAGGTATCGCGCATCCAACAAGTGCAATCCAAAGCAAATTGTTGAGTCTAAAGATATTCAGAGACTTGCGTTCTCCAAAGTTGCAGCCGTCTTGTTGATGTATTTGTTTTAGCATATCTGTTCAAGAAGAGCGAAATCCCTTTGTGATGTGAGGTGGAATGTGTCTAGTGGGATGTGCCTAGATGATTCTAGAATATGAGGAGTAATCTGAGGTATATACTAAGTGTGCTTATCCTCTGTGCAAGTGCCTCTCCATGGCAGCCTTGCGAAGGCTTCAGCCTGAGGCCTGCACTGCTCAGGACGGAGCTTGGCATACTCTTCCGGCAGCTTGTTGATCAAGGTGGTGTGGCACTGGCAAGGATGACCAAGAGCTCAACTGCTAAGGAGCCTGCATTTTGTCGTATAACTTGTTATAACACTTCACTTTACCTTTGAATTGTGCTTGGAACGTACATGCAACCCGTCTTGACATTTTCTCTTTGAAGCATTGCCAGCCAGGCCGAAAGAATGCGAGAGAGAGAATTTTGCATCCTCAAGTTGCTCTGATGCTTGTCAGGAATTCAGAATCGAGGTTGAATCTGGGCGCAGCATGGTTTGCTGCCAAGCAACATTTTTCTTCTATATCGAAAAACTGTGTTGGTAAGGTTCCGCAAGTCTCGCGGATCGACACCCAAAGCTGCAGGGGCGAGCACAGCAGGACGATCAGATCAAATCTGCACTTCTTTCCCCATGTTCAACGATCGTTCTAATTTGTCTATCTTTGTCTCACTCTCCACAGACTTTATCGCCAATGACACGATTTCATCCACTGACAAAGAACAAACGTGAATACAACTTAACATAAGACAGCTATTATAACTGCATCTACAGAAGACATGTTTATTCCGTGCCACTCTCAGCTCTCAGAGTTTGCCTCTGCGGCGCTCAGCGGCAGCTTCAAAGTCCAGCTTCACACAAGAAGTCATGACCTAAATGACCAAAGTGGTCCGGTCCAAAGTCCAACTCAAAGGATAACAAATGATAACATATATGACAACAAATGATGTACGCAAAGTCACTATAATGTATCGAACTATACAAATCTATAATATATATATATACATATATATATACTATATATACTATGATCTGTGGAGACCAGGGAACTTGCTGCTTGATGCGCTGGCAATAAGTCACCAACGTTTGGTCGAGGAAAGTATGCTGTGGGCGGCAAGTGAAAGAGGATCTTTGGATCTGCATACCTCAAATTCACTTGCTGCAAGCATTGCTTCACTTCTCTGCACTGGCCTCTCTTCTTTGTGCGCTCTTGTCCCCTTCACTTGTCACATCTTGTCACTTGTCCTTGCTGCCAAAGAACAGCTGGAAGACTACACTGGGAATGCCATACTTTTTGCCTCGTCAGAATTGCGAGGAGGACTGAGCCGTTCGAGCTCCCTTCTGGCAGATTCTGATTCATTTCCTATGCAGCAATGCAGAAAACAACACCACTGGACAGACAGTGGTCTCGCCCAGGTCCAAGGCTATTCGGCTTTGCCACAAGACGTTGTGCAACCTTCCGGGAGCCAATGGATTTTTTCACACAGGAAAGCCGGGAGACTGTGTCTAGCACTGTTGTGCATCTGGCCTCTTGCTGGAGAATAACATGAGCATTGCGAACCTTGGGACTTCGTTTCGTCTCCACACACCCTGTACGTCTCTGTATGGACCCTGGCAAGTGCAGAGAATGTGTGTTAGCAATCTTGTGATCAATTTCACAGTTCGACAAAGCTTCCAACTCCATCTGCATGGTCAGCCAGGGTGAAGAGGGCCTGCGAGGCTACGTGGAAAGGTAGGTTACTGACCTGAGCGGCAGCTGGTCACAACTTGTACCAGTCATTTGCTGGCAAACACAAGATATCACAAGTAATTTGTGAAAGGTAGTTCCTTGGGTCAATTCTGCAATTTTCTTGCATCTAAGTGTTCAGCAATAGACAGAGGTCCCCCTCTAAGCTCGGCAAGCTTTGTGTAGTTCACTAGCAAAACATCTGATCTGATAACCTCAAGGTCTTCAAGCACAAGATTTGTGTACATACAACCCACCATGACTCGTGGAGAATTGCAAGAGAAGCAGAAGCTAGTTGGATGTCACTTACTCAAAATCTTGGAGCTACACTGTAGCGCCAGGCACACTTCGAGACAGCACACGCATGGCGCGCTGATCGATTTCAATGCCGATCATCTGGCACAGATGAGACAAACATCTTGTACACGATCTGGGTATTTTGAGTCACTGAATCATCTGGCAAAGCATGGTACGCTCTGTTGGAAGACATTGCCAAACTTTGGTATCTGCCTCTGGGTATCGCTGCCATAGACGCGAGGTGACTGCACCGGTGCCCGGACTGCAGCGACAATTTCATGTAGCGACAGTAGTACTTACACTGTTACACATGTAAATTTGTAAACGTGTTCTCTTGCGGGTATGTTGGCAGTGCTATGACGGGACAGTCGGACACTCAGTAGGCTATTCCTACGACGGAATGTCCCTGGGTGAGCTAATCAGTGGAGGTGCTAGTACTTGCACGGTGAAAAGGAGAGCAAAGGACAGAGACCTAAACAGAGACCATCTGGCGACCCCACCAAGGTTGAGAATAGGGAAATTTGCTGTGGTGCTCTTTGATAAGTTAAAGGGAGGTCCAGATCATCTTGCAGATGCTGCTATCTTTTAGATTCTTTTGGACCCTTTTAGATTTATATAGATTATTGGACAAACAAAGCATCTCAAACCAGTACGGGTTGAACATCTCGATCCAAGCAAGAGTCTGAAAGCAATAAATCAGCAAATCTTTAAGAACTTTGAGGTTGGGCGCACTTGGATAGGTCTGAGCACCCCACCCCAGCTCAATCATCCTCTTTCCACCCTCTGATTCATCATCAAGCGCGCTAACTGGCCAGTGATTCAAGTTGGACTTTACTCTACAACATACAAACACTTACAAGAAATACTCTTTCGCATATATTTACCTTGATCATCTTTGACACCTGTGATTCATATGCAACAACTTGGCAGCCATCCTACATAAGATATGGGCCCGAAAGGACATCAGGTTGGCGAGAAAAATACGCCAGGTGTGCCCATTTTGAAGATGTAATTCCTGGACTGGAGCTCCGGAGCTGCAGAATGTGGCTATGACGGCTATGACATGCTATGATCAAGGGCAAAACGGCATGGAAAAAAACTGAGATGAACTGATGAACTTCGGAGGTGTTTCCCCCAACCATTCAATGCCGAGATGCGGATCCGCTAGGAAGGTTTGCGACAAGCTCTCTCTGGGCTTAAATAGATCAGCTGGAAGCCTGACAACAGAAAAATCACTGGGCACGACGTTCCTTGAGGAGTCCTTTACAAAAACATACAAAAACATGTTCGAAACCAGTAAAACTTTGGAAAATCTACCAGGAGCTGAGAACAGATGGCGGTTCATCTTGGAGCTGAGGCAGAAACGTTGGAGGTTTTGGCTTTTGCAACCACGACAAGGGCTGAATCGCGCCCTGCACAGAGCTTCTGAAAGGAAAGGAAATTGCTAAGTAGTGTGTTTCTTGAGGTTTTGTTCAGGTAAATGCAATGAATTCTGATGTGCTCATGCTTTGATTTCATGCTTTGCCTGCTTGTTGCTTTGTCCTTGCGCTGGCCTCTGGTGACAAAAACTAAACAAACAAAGATAGGCACAATGAAAATCAAGGAAGCAAAGGGTAGAAAGCTGGAAGTTAGCAAGCTGCGTTGGCTTCGGATTCTTGGAGTCTAGTTCGAGACACTTGTGCTCTGCTTGAATTCAATTGCATCCAAGCTGATCTCACTAGTCAAGGATCAAACAACACTACCAATCACTATGTCACTACCCTTCTTGTTCAGCGAAAGAGTGGAGGCAACTTGAGGTGCTTCTGCCATGTTCTGCGTGTATCGGGTCTTCTCAGATCTTCTCAGATTCCTGTCTTACACAGCTCTGCTGTGCTCAGCTCCACACTCTCGCTCTGCCAGCACAACTTCTCTCTCAGTGGCTCTCATCTGGCGATAGGTTTGAAGTGTGTTGAAGATTTTGAAAATGAGCAGAAGTCTGATGAAGCCTGATGAAGTCTGAAAGATTTTGAAAAATAACGAAAATGCCAGAAAATTCGCCTGATGCCGGCGGCACCGTGGAGCCTTGGCGAACAGAACGACAGAGAGCACATGGCTACTGTGTGCAGCTTGGCGCCTGTGAGAAAGGTGCCAAAGAGAATGACAAGGCCTGACCACGGAGACACAGGAGAAGGAAGTTCAGTCTCGCTCTGTCTCAAGAACTTTCAACGAGCAATCAGAAAAGCTGCCTGAGTCTGAGAAAGTCTCGGCACATACAGTTTGTGTCAAATGCTTGAGCAGTGCTTGAACAGTGTGCTTACTTTCCGCTGGCAATTGAAATTGAGAACCCGAGTGGACCTTGACGCAACAGTAAGCGGCACCAATAGCAGCAGCAAGCTGAACTTGCCATGCCACGGGGCGTTTGCGGGAGCTGGACTCCTGAGAAAAGAGCATCAAGACAAACCCACAAACCCAAGTAGAAACTGTACTGGGTCTAGTGTTAGTATACTCACAAACCTGCACTGAAAAGCATCCGTCCTTTTGGTGGTGCAGACTACCCCGTGCCATCGCGACTAGAGTCTTTCAGATGCGCGCGGCCGCACATCAACGTAACTGCTGAATCGTTTCGGGCTGTCAGGTGATGTCAGGTGAACTCCATAACATGAACTTTCAGCCAAAAAAGTCTCGTCCCTCGGGTGCAAAGTGTAGCCAAACTGTTCGAGCACTGATGTCCCCTGTGAATTTTGTGGAATACTACTTCAATGATTCATGTCTTTGGGCCTGTGAAATGCCAGCATGATGTCCCAATATCGGTGCATTCAAACGGAGAACCCTAATTTGTACACTGAACAACAAAGGTTATGACGCAATGTCATCAGCAATGACGCCAATTGGGCACCTGAGAACCATTGAGAACACAACTAGAAAGTCATCACGCATAAATGATCATCCAAAACATGGTGTGATCCCTACCCAATTAGTGGTGACTAAGTCACATCAAAATCATATAAAGAAACCACTGGATGGTGGCATGTGTGTTCTGTCGTGTCTTAAGTTTCAAACCTCCCAAGCCGTGGTAACCCTCCTACTTGATGAATACAGAAATCAGAATGACGCATGAGCAACAAGGACCCTATTGCAAGAATGACCGATTGCAAGAATGACCGACATACACAAGCATGCCCGGTATACCCCAGATTTCCTACAAGCGGCGGCGGTCACTGCTACTCGCATCCGCCTATCGCAGCCTGCAACACATGACTTGATGACGCAGCAATGATAAGGACCACCGATGACCACCTAGAAGTACACAATGAATGACGGGCATGACCTCAGTCCAAACCTGACACAGCAAGACTCAGCAAGACTCGGCAGGAGCAGAAACCACACATGACTTCAAAGGACATGCCTACACAGGCAAAAAAAAACACTGCGGAGACACCAAAAAACTTTCATTAAACATCAGCACGTGAGAAGGGGGGAGCGAAAGCCAGCTCTCATAATGAAAACCCCTGCGCGCAGCAAATTGCCTGCGTGTAAGACCTGCAACATTGAAATCCTCCAGCTGTAGCGTAGCCCTGCCCTAACCGCACAGAAAGTTTTGAGGCAGACATCCTGAAACTCTGCTGGTGGTTTGCGCGTCCTCAGCTACTCGAGCAATATATTTTTTTCCATCTGTTTGTTTAACTGGCGAGAAACCGGGCTGAGGGGAATCGATACCCCACTGCATCAAATTTCCTGCGCACAACACCTTCAAAATTGGAATTCCTCTGCTGGAGCAAACCCGTAAGCATCACGGCTGAGAGCATTAAACTTCCTGCGTCGAACGCCTTCAAAATTGGAGTTCTCCAGTTGCACTAACCCTGCAAGCATCACGACTGCGCGTAACACCTTCAAAATTGGAGTTCTCCAGTGGTCGCCTTCCTAAAACTCTGTTGGTCAGCTACGTATCTCTAGTCTTTTAAGCAACATGTTTCTCTCTATCGGTTTCTCTGACTGGCTACTTAGCTCACCCAGGAAAACCCAGACCGAGGGGAAATCGATACCCTACCGCAGCAAATTTCTAGAGCCTAAGATATGGGTCGAATATGGGCCCAACATAGCCTCTAAGAGCCTAACGTGGATCAACATAGGCCCAACATAGGCTCCGTATACGCCCAACACGGACCCGACATGGCTTAACACAAGCTTAACATGGTGTTGGGCTCCGTATACGCCCAACACGGACCCGACACGGCCGGGTAAAGGCTTAAAAGGAACACGCGTTCTTGGCTTAACACAAGCTCAACATGGCTCGAGTATGGCCCCAGCATGGCTAGCCTCCAAGAGCCTAACATGGATCAACATAGGCCCAACATAGGCTCCATATACGCCCAACATGGTCCCGACATGATCCAAAAATTACGTGC
>Ga0126342_10000324_pt1 | contig 47443 bp, 46 predicted proteins | sample Cyp1metagenome_FD_92528 | JGI IMG/M metagenome (GOLD analysis project Ga0126342, IMG submission 92528) | Coral microbial communities from Lord Howe Island, Old Settlement Bay, Australia - Cyphastrea 1 metagenome | ecosystem: Host-associated > Invertebrates > Cnidaria > Coral ...
AAGTTCATGCAAAGAAGAAATATGTAAGTGATTGCATTTTTAAGAAATTTTGGGATATTTCCTGGAATTTTCCGGCGGGGTTTCACCACCACATTGGACTCCACCACATTAACATTCAATTGGGTATGTGTATGCTTGGCTGTGGCGCAGACAATGCACAAAGTCATTGTGGCAAGCTTTGGCAGAAGAGTGTAGAAAAAAAACACTTGAAACTTCATGCGCGCCGGCAAAGCGTTAAAAAAGTGATGAAAATGCTGCGCGGGGTTCCAAAAACGCATGTCCTCGGTCAGCCTTACAGTGTTTTCTTCTCTAGATTCATGATGGACTTCAATCAGAATGTGCAAAAACCTTGGGTTTTGGAAGCAATTGATTTCATCGATGCAAATGCAATGAGCATAAACACACGGCCTCTTACAGGCGCCGGCACCATGTTAATGTCCCTTGTAGCTTCATGTCAATTTATTGTAGAACTATGCCATATTGAGTGCCAAAAGTCATTCACGCACACAACTTCAAACGGACCTATCTCTTTTTTACTTGATAGGATCATCAGGCAATCCCACTGGAAACGCCCAGGTGGCAGCCGTGCTGGAGCCTTTCTGAATGAATATGTGCGTCCTCCTTGAGCCAAAGGTTGCCCTGAGCCTTTCTCAACTGCAACTGGATCGCGGGGACACAATCCGGGTGCTGAAACTTGGATTGCAGAGTGAACCATGGAACAGCAGGGGTGTGCAGATATGGCCCCACCAGATGAGAATAGAATGAAAGCAACAGTAGAAAAGGTCAAGCAACAGTAAAAAATGTCAATAGATGCATACAGCTACATGTCAAATATTTAGCGAAAGAAATAAGGTATATTGTCACTCATTGCCCTTGTGCAACCAGTGGCCTTTGCTGAGTGGGGAACCCACCGCCGACAAACAAGTAGGAGAGAGAGTTTTGGAATCACTAAGCAGTAACAAAGCAGTACAGGCCTTAAGGTGCAAGGATGTTCTTGTACATTAAGAACCCCTGACGAATCTCTGCCAAGGGGGTGTCTATTAAGCACCCCTTTGAACGTGCTGGTATGTACATCCACATTGATACCTACACAGGCACTTAATTATACATTTCATCACGATAAACCCATGAAGGCATAAATTCCGTCCACGTTTTCCCGTACTTGGGGCCTTTCGGCCCAGGTGCCCTGGCTCCATTGTGGGCTGTGACCGGCTAGGCAGGGGGACTTGTGAATTTGGTCACAGTTGTCATCCTCAAATGACGTAACTTGGGGGTGCAGTTGGGAAAACATGGCATGCCCATGGGGTTTTAACCCTATGAGTTGGGAGATGCACCTTATAAGATCTTAAAAGTGGTGCGTATCCACTTGAATTTGGAACTGCACTCCTAGTGGGCAGAAGAACCAAGAATTTCGAATTGGCTTTCGGATGGGTTGAGGTTGTTCCAAGAGGAGATGCGCTGGTTTGCTGGTTGAAATTTATTCCTACCACTTTCTTGGAAATAAAAAACACATCCGTTTTCGACGAAAATGCTGTTGATCTAGAGTCTTGCTTCCCATGGTCTATGGACCAACCAATTCATGGACACTGGACACTTCATCAACTAGCACGGAGATTTTGACACATAGATGATATGTGATGAGCAACGGAGTCCAGAGTTCCGAGACCACTTTGTTACATGTCATTGTGCCATCGGACCGGCAGGCCGTAACCTTCCAGCTGCTGCAATGCGGTGGGGCCTGCCACTGTTTTTTTAAACTTGGGAGAGTGAGTGGGGCTGGGAACTCAAGCAGTCCCTTGAGTGGAACGTCTAGATCCACAGCTGGTTGGGGGAAAAGTCTCAAGCGTTGTCTAAATTTGTGGCATCACCGAAGGGTGGAAAAAGGTATGATTGATGGTGCTTATGTTTGGACCCCTATGACTGTGATTGCAAAAGCAGTAACTAAGGGCAATGAAATGCAATAATCACTGTACCAATTTTTATCGAGTTATATGAACCATGTATATTAGGCGTGAATGTGTGTGTGCGCATATATATATATATATATATATATATATATATATCCGCAATATTATTGTATATATATATACATATACCCAGGGTTTTGTAAGGCAAACTTCCTGCAACACATATGCAACGCATTGTGCTGTTCACAATTTCTTTTAAAATTACCAAGTCCAAGCTGAATGTTGAATGGGATGTTTGAATCAAACTGAGCTTTTCTACAAAAACTGTTGGCAAACATGGTCCAAACGATGATGACCCAATCAAAGGGATGCAAGGGGATGACAAGTGGGTCATCACCCATGGGGCAAAAGGATGCACATGGATACTCGTCAGTTACAAACCGTTTGATGTCAAACCCGTTGAAAGAATCCTGCTTCACAAGGTCCACAAGGGGGAGTTACGCCAGAAAAGTGAAACTGCATAATTTTAATGAGCCGAGCTTTTTTTCTCAAATAGTGGGTGACATGACCAATGTCAGTTGGATCTTCGTTTTTGATTGTTGATGCATCCCCGTGTTTGATGGGCCATCATTAAATTCCAACCTTTGTGTTATTTTAAACCAGGCAGATAGGATAGTGATAGCGCCATGGACCAAATCAGGTGGTTTTTTCGCCGCCCAGGATTACGGAGTTACATCAGGTGGACTTGATGCCATCCCCTGCGGTCAGGTGCCGTGCCATGGGGGGGGGAGCAGGGATGGACTGAACCGGGTAGCAGCTAAGCTTGGCAATGGTGGTACATCATGAGACACGGAAAGCTTAAGGCCAGATTTCTTTTAGGATGTTTTTTTTTGGTGATGTGTTTTCCGTTTTGTCTTTTTTTTGATTTCTGGTTCCCAGCTTCTCTGCTTTTTCCTTGCTTCTTTGCTTCTCCGCTCTTCCCTGCTGGCCTGCGGCTTTGCTTTTCTGCGTTTTCCTGCTTTTCTGCTTCTTTGCTTCTCTGCTTCTTAGCTTCTTTGCTTCGTTGATTTTCTGCTTCTCCGCTTTTCTGCTTTTCCCTGCTTTTCTGCGTTTCCAGCTTTTGCCTCTTTGCTTTCTCTGCTTTTCTGCTTACCTCCTGCTTTGTTTTCCCTGCTTTTCTGTTGTCTCTCATATTGTAAATAAACCTTAAGACGCATCACACACACATATATATATATATATATATGTGTGTGTATCTTTATATATATATGTATATATATATATATATATGTATATTTACAATAAATAAACCCCACATCAACCCTAATTAAAAACCAAAAACAAACAAACAAAAAACACTGAAGCAACTCTAAGTAAACCTTTAAACATTCTCTAAATAAAGCTGACGCTAATCTTGCATAAACCCTAAACGCGCCTTAAATGGTAGACACTAAACCAAGCCCAAATATATAACCAAACCTAAATAAACCTCTCACCAACCCTAAATAGATCTAAAACAGGCCTAAATAAATCCTAGGCCAGCGCTAGACAAACCTTAAACCAACCCTGTATAGGTCCTGCACGAACCCTAGACAGATTTTAAACAACACTTAAAACCAACCCTGAATAGACCCTAAACCAGCTCCAAATAGATATTGGATACAGCTTAAACAAAAGTTAAACCAACCCTTAATAAATTTTAAACAAGACCTAAACCTAAACAAATCTTAAACCAACCCTAAATAGATCTTAGACCAAGCCTAAGGAAGCCCTAAAACCAACCCAAAATGAACCCTAAACAAACCCTAAATAGATTTTAAACCCAGCCTAAATGAATCATAAACCCAACCCGAACTCTAAAACCAACGCTTAACAACCTAAAATCAACCTTAACAGAAATCCAAAACTAACCCAAACAGTTTGAGTACCAACATGTTGCAAATTCATGCAAATTCCATGGAAAATGACAGGTTCTAACTCAAAAATGCGGCAAATACGGTTGACGTGGCAGCTTTCAGCTCCAAAATGCTGCAAACTCCTTGGAAAATGAAAGGTTCGAAGCAAATACCATTGAAATGGCACCTTCCAGCTCCAAAATGCTGCAAACAGCAAAGAAAATAATATAGGAATTTTGGTGGTTATCAGCTTCGGTCATTCAGTTTCTCACCCATCTTCGGTCATTAACCCTCCGTCTGAGAGTCTTAGACATACATTGTGTATCCTTGGGTTATCCCCCGCCCCAACAATATAATATATATATACTATACTATACTATAATATATATATATATATAAATATATATATATTATGTGATTTAATAAGGCGGCGGATACTTAATGTTTGAACATGATCCAGGAATGCCTTTGCTCCACAGGCAAGATTGGTCGAACTTGTGGCCCCTTCGTTTGATCCCACGGATGCTGCAGCTTGGACCCTTAGGCCTGAGCCTTGAGGCAAGATGTCGTCACAGTCACATCTAGATGCCTCCTGAATGGAGCGCAAAGAAAGGCAGTTGTGACTTGAAGATGGGCCCCATCCCATCGAGAGGCCGCAAGAGATCGTAAGAGGGTAAGATTTCGCGCCCAGCTGATTGGCATCTTGGTTTTACCCAGGTGAGAAAGGCAGGTACCACTGAGAAACGAAAGAGCTGCACACTTTATGCACTACTTTGGTGCAACACATCGGTAAAGCGTGTTCGACACTGAAACAGCTGCGCACCAATGGAACGATAATTGATTTCTTTGGGCCATGTGCGAGACCATGCCCAACAGTTCCGAGTTGATTTGAAAATAATACTTAAAAGAAAAAATCCCCCAAGCTGTTTGGTAATTCTACCCCTATGTCCCTTTCGTCCCCTGGCTCCCCCCTTGACTGACTAGCAAAATGAGATTTAGTTTTATCAGCCCAGCTGACGTGAGTCCAAGATGAAGCAGCTTGCTATTAGAACCACAAACTTAAATGGTTGTGGTACCATGTGCTCCACTGCAAGTGCTTCCAACAGGTCCAAGCTCACAGATCGCCCGGCCTCTTTTTTCATGTTGACGTTGCGCAGCCACGAACCCTACAGTTTCCAGGTGTTGTGATTGCAATGACGGCAGGACCACAGGTCCAGCTGTGGATCTTGGAGCCTGTAAGTTGACAGGGAGCCCAACCTGCTGAGGTGTCACCAGCAGAAGTGCGCGTTTTGAGGGGTGGTTGGTGCTCAGTTGTAGCCTTGGAATCGGCCAAGGCTTGCCGCAGTTGGGCTGAAATCAGGCATCGAAATTTTTGGAACTGCCAACCTAAATCCCAGAGGTGCATGGTGTTGAGTAGCTGAAGCCAAAAGATGGAATACAAGTTCTAAAATTCTGATGGACAGCGACAACGATGGCTCCTTGTCCACGGTGGGTCCAGGGCTGTCAGCTGAGCCACCATCGCCAGCACCGCTGGTGAGTCGGTGGGGCAGGTTGGATGCCATCAAGACACCTGCAAAGATTTTCATGCTGAGGAGGTGAGATGGGCCGTGTATTTTTTTGAACCCATTGGGCTGGTGAAGGTGCCTTCCTTGGAAATCTTTGGAAGCCGGCCCCTTTAAATCCACTTTGGATATTGCAGGTGAATCCGAATCAGCTTCCCACGCAGGGTGTTGCAGAACCAAAATTTCCCAGCCATCATTTGAAGACACCTGAATAGAGCTGGCTGCAGTGCACTTCAAGATCAAGACTCACCGTTCTCGTGAGTGCTCTTGGCATCCAAAATATTCAAAAGTTGTGAAGCAATCTTGGCAGCTAAAGTTGTGAAGCAATCCTAGCAGCCAGTTTCAAATCTTGAAGGCCTTGTTTAAGGCAGTTTCCCAAGGATGCTTTTGGGTACGCGTCGCACCTAGATGTGCCCCATTGATTTCCATTGCTGGTAACTTCCATAGCCACAGTTGCCGTGGCTCCTGCAAGGCAATGAACTTGCAGCTTTAAATTGAGGAACCACACTTTGAGATTCAGCAAATGGTTTCTACGTTCAAAACCTCGCGGCAGATTTCGGGCCATATACAAATGGAGGAATCAAGAATACCGAGGCCTTGCTAAAAAATAACATGCTCGCATAAGCTTTTTCGTACCATTCAACATCTGGAATTCTGAAGCAGATCCTGCCAGGGCTGCGTTTACTGAACAGCTAGATGCATGGCATGGGCACAGCATCCGGCTCCTCCAATGCGCTGAGCAGATGAGTCCATGCACTCAAACTCAGAGCTTGAGAAAGAGTTATCACCTTGAAACCGATGAGATCCTCCTGCGAGCAAATGACCTTCTGACCCAGTGAGATGGCAGGCAGCCAGCAGGCCAGATGGATTTTTTCTTGTCCAAGTGTAAAATGTAGATGCTTGACCGTGAAGGTAAATTTCACCCCGAGACTTTCAGACACACAGCATTTTAATATATAACTAGGCATGATGGATAGAGATGACAGGGCCCAACTTCGAACCATGCCGCGGCCACCAAAAGTTGGTCGTGAAGGATTCAGCACGCACCCGGCCACGGGCCAACGTGCACAGCTACCTGACCCTGCAACAGTACAGTCTTTACTTAACAAAGTGTTTTTCGAGTTTTCGCAGCATTGTCTCACACCCATGATGTGCTTCGGCCAAAGTGCGATCTTTCAGAGGCATTCGGCCAAGTGAGTGGAGTGCCCTCAGTGCTCTCGTCAGAGGCACTTCAGTCTCCTTGGATTCCTTGGTCCTTTCATCAGACCTTCCTATGCTCACGTGGCATGAGGTCATCAGATCTTGTGTCACCATAGCCCAGGAAGGCCGCAAGAACCCTCCAGCACCTGTCACTGCATGTTTCCTTAAGCGTAACCACAGGATTCTTGGCTTAAAAGAAGCTGAAGCATGCCAATCTACAAGATCTAAAAGTTCGAATAGGTTTCATGGAGGGATTCCTCTGGCCCTGATCTTTCAGAAGCTTTTTGCAGCGGCCAGCCCTACAGCAGCTCTTATTTGACGGCCTTGGACCTGAGGGCTGATCCCAGCTTGAGGCGTTTGATGCCGATGCTGATGTCATTCGAGACCTTTGATCCTTCTTGTAATCAATGAGACATAGCTCGCCAAAACATATACATGTATATAGTCGTTAAAAGTAAGGATTCTAAGCTCTTAGGGTTCAAGTAACGATCCCAACCCAGTCCAAATCATCCCCGGTCCAAGCCGTTTTTTTTTCGGGTGAGCAGATCCTTACATGACCATACCAATGTGACTAACCCCCCCGCGCAATGAAGCTATGAAGCATTTTGCCGGCGATGAGCTGGTGAGGCGATGAGCTGGTGGGAGGGGTTAAATCGCCTGGTCATGGAAAATCCCCAATGTGTTGTTTCAATGCTGATCGCACATTTTTTTATCCTTGATTGTGATCGTTGATGGTATGTGATATGATATGTATGTACCACACTTCGTTGAAATATTTCATCCTGGGTTCAAACGCAGTCTAACCATGTCTACCCTCAATATTTGGTGACAAATTGACTGAAACCACCAGAGAGAAGAAATACCCGAAGCGGCAGGTCCCCAAAAGATGTAGAAAACGCAACCAAAAAAGGAGTCTTTAATTGTGTGGGATCCTTGTGAACCATCAATAGCGATGCGACGTGCAAACAGCATTCAGTCCTCTTTAGATAATTGTAATGACGGTTCACACCACGGAAACCATAAACTCATCAGATGCAACCGCTACAAAGGAAGAGATCACCAAGAAAGTCCGGACAGATGATGGTAGGATCCAATCAAGTATATTATATATTTATACTTAAAAAATATATCCAGTGGTGGTCTGAGTTGGCAACTGGGGATTTCATAAGCCACCGTGGAAAGGTATCATCACCAGCACTAGGGGCTCCCAAGGATTCCACACCTAAGTTGAACACTGGTCGATCCAACCCAGCGACAGGTGTAACTTGGACCTTGAGATCACTTCGATGGAGTTTTCTCGCACAGCGCAAAGTCACACAGAAGTTGCTGGGTGAGGCGTGCTGGTGGTTGCGAAGCCTCATGGAGGGCTCATGCCAAAAACTGAACCCAAAGAGAGAACACCAGGGCTCAGTTTGATGACTTCTATAGGATGGAGGGACATGGAGGGTGGTGTAGTGTATATATTTGTTGGGCTCAGCTCTATAAACTTCAGCCGTGTATTTGACTTCACGTTTTCTTCTTTGAAATGGCACTGTTAGCAAATTCACCGCCCCTTGTCATAGCTTGCCAGATTTGGACGATTTCTTCCGTCAGATGAGGGGGTAATAGCGTTGGTCAGAATCACCAAACCCTCAGGCCCTGGTTCCCCGGCACAGTTCTACCTGCCACATCCAGTCAAGGCAAGGAAGTGGGGATTGGGGGAAAGGGAGGCATCTCTATTAATATATTGTATATAATACCTCTTGTGGCTATGATCATTGACGTATGACATGGGACATAGCGACATAGGCCCACCTTCTTGAGGTCGCGGAACAGATACAGTAACTAGTAAACATGATGGCATCAATTTGTTTCAACGTTTTGGCAGGGCAGTGGCCATACTGGACACCAGTTTGGTCTCGTTTTTGTTTTGGCGCTGAAATCCGGGTACATTTCAAGAGCTGTGGTTCAAAACAGGGTTCTCCCAGCTCAGCTACTACATCTTACATTATCTTACCAACTCTTTAAATCTCTTCACCAGGTGTAGGGCCTGGTTTCTCAGGGTTCCCTTTGCGGCACGCGAGGGCTTCGGACAGATCTCCTCATCTCGCCACTGAAGCTCCGCTTGGCTGGGAGGGGCGGCTGCTTTCTTTGCGCTGGACTCCTCAGCGGTTGGGGAGATGTGTTGTGCAGATACTTTACTAGGTCTTTCTAGAAAACAGGGAAACATTCAGCACATATTTTGCACAATGTGGAAAGCCCAACAACAAACCTACCATTTGGGGAAGGTGTATACCACCCATTTCTGGTGATTTGGGGGATGGTTTGTTGTTGCTTTGGGAACCAAAGGATGTAACCACCAACAATGGGAATGCAGTGGGCGTATCCATGCCAATGAGAGATTTATGTGGATAATTTATATTTGGTGGCCCTAAAGCAACCAGACGATGCCCTCGAAAGAAAGATCATTGATGTCTTTTCCCCATCATGTCAATTGTTTTTATATAATCAGGTTTTGAATTGACTGTGGGCTTGTTGCTCTCAATGGTCCGTTTTGGTTGGATGTCAAGGTAGAGCCAGTGAACGGAAGACTGGTCGAACTCCTTGGTCGCCAATTCAAGCCATAGCCATAGAGAGATAAGAAGGTGCAATGTCTGCCTGGGTTTCATATTGAACTTGTTGCAATCCTTGGAATCCTTAATTAATTATTGTTGATCCTTATGGAATCTTCACATCTTGTTTCATCATTGTGCCCAGCCTCCTGGGGCTTGACTTGTCAACTTGTTACCTTTGAGAATCCAACCGCTTAAGGTCAGTCCTCATTGATTTCCACAGCCAACAGTTCTTCATGATTTGATGGCCACGCCGCTGCCCTGCAGAGCGCAAGTGGTCGTGAATGGTGAGAAATGGGGTGCTGAGGGAAAGAGAACTCCAAGCAGGTTTTGTTGATATTGTGCTTAGGGATGCAACAAAAATGTAGGATTGCAGGCAGCGGGTTTGGGGCGTAGTAGGCTTGAAAGCTTATAAAAGCTTACTCAATCCCCAGGACGGGAATGTGAAGTGCGTTGGGGCTGCAAGCCCTTTCTACTTGAAAGTGAGAATTTGCGGGGATGCTGCCAAGTGTTGTGGCCATCAAGAATACACAGTTGATGATGACAGCTTCATGCCACCAATCCCCACCATCTTCAGCCCAGTGTAAACTATTTTTTTCCTGTAACAATATTTCCACAAACTGAGACATATATGCAAAGCGACCACCTTGCCATCATGTGCTGTTGCACTGCTTCTGGAAACGGCAAACGCAATCGCAGTGCCATGGTGCTGGGGGTCCAACCTTGCCAGTGTGGGCCGGGGGCTATAGTGCCTCTGACAACGTGCCAGCGGGCTTGAAACCCAGCTGGGTGTAGGGGTGGTTTTGAGAACTGGGGCGGGTACGTTGGTGCTACTGCCACTCGCGGAGGTGGGACACCAGGCCACCCAAACCAGGAATTGCCTGGCCAGGCAGGACAAAGCGTTTTGCAAAGCAGCCGTCCAGCTCTGTCAAGTCAAGAACATGGGTAGGAACTAGAAGTAAGTGTTAAGATTGTTAAGATTTAATGCGGAAGTCTGGCTCTAATTTTTGCCACACGTAGGGACAGATATTGAATTGAAGGCTGTTAACGAGTGACACATTTTGGGCTTGTTGGTGCGTCAGCCTTGGAACCGAGCTTGCCGGACATGGAGTGATGGACCGTCACCCCTATGATCAGGCCATGACGGCGTCTACCCTGGGCTGCCAGCCAGAACGTACCCCATCTGCCACAGTGCCCAGGATTTTTTAAAGCAAGTTGTCAGATCTATACACCCTAGACTTTTCACATGGTACACCCAAAAATGAGTTATATGTTAAGTGGTTCTCAATAGTCAAATCATTTAGGGACACTAAGTCCGACTATCCAAACGGCTTCACTCGCTTGAAGGCACAGCATCTGACAGTCCGCCTGCGGGGTCTGGGACGAAGCTTGGCACACCTTGCAGCCGTGGAAACACGTGAATCTGCCAGGAGATTCTACAGGAATAGACGTGGATCTAGGCTGTAAAGCTGTTACCAGTGATCAATGTCAAATAGAATTTTGCCATCCGCACACGGGATAATCATCCCACCGGGCAGTGCATCAAACACGTTGGGTCCTCCAAGCTCCGCAGTTGTTGCTGTCTCACATGCACTTCCGGCTGGTTAGGACATGGAAGGGACATATGACATCTGGTTTTGGAATGTGATCCTGGAACGTTTTTGGGACAGATGCGGCAACAAGTTTGTTTAAAACCTATGGTAATCTTTAATCATTTTCAGCAATCAATTCCTTTGAGCCCAAGGTCTAGCTGCAATCATTAATCATCCTCAACTGCAGAGTGCTCAATGCCAATTGTGACTTCGAGTGGCTGCCAAGCACCCGGTTTGCTAGTTTCATTCAACGCCTAGACAAACGCAATGTTTGTATGTCACATCGCGCTGACTATTCCGTTTGAGAAACTTATGGCCGGTAAACCATCCGCCCATCAAACCGCCCCCAAGCCAGATGGGAGCAAGCCTAGCTTGAGAGCAGTCCTGGCACTTCAGCCTTGCAGGGGAAGATGTGGCCAGTGTTGGTGGGGCCATATGGGATCAACATGCAACGGGTTGGTGCAGAATAGCCTCACAAAACTTCTCAAGTGATTGGACCGAGTTAATTGGAAAATTCGCAGGAAACCGTAGATTTACCGGCTTATTTCTTGGTTTTTCCTCAAAGTGTTCCTTAAGACCGAGCTCGCAAATTGTAACTGACCTGGGCTTCAGGTAGGCAGAGCAGCAAGCAGGGCTCCGCTTTGGGTGCGCAGCACCAGTTGGACACCAGATATTTTCTGAGATTGGGAACCGCTGAGCAGTCTTGCTTGGGCTGCGGTCCGTGATCTCCTACATTTTTTCATTAGACCCTCAAAATTATAGCAGTTGGGAGCAGAAAACTTGCATCTTTCATCCGTCCTACACGGACTACCTTTCTCTTACATCTGAACCATGGGAAAAATAATTTCGAGACCAGTCCATTGAGAAGTGGTTCAATGGTCAGCTTTGGATATTGAGAAGCTGCGACTTTCTTGGCCCGACCCGCATGGGCAGATGAGTTTTTTTCGCTGGTCAAAAACGAAGCTTGCCATGGCCATGTTGGGACCCAGGGCGAAAGTGATGAAAGTGCGAAGAAACGCCAGGCAGCATCGCTGCATGGCCATGTGCTTTGCCAGATGCTGGATGGGCACAACAAGAGTTTGACTTTTGAAGGCCAATGGTTTAACCCGTTTGTTCAAAATTTGCTTCCGGTAAACTTGGATGGTTACTATTGAAACTGACCAACATGAGTGTTTTTTCAAAGGGTCCGAAACTTTCCAGCCAGTACCGAAAGGCTCCATGAAGTCAATTCACCTTAACCACCCAATGAATTTTCAGAAGCGCCGCCCGTTGAAGAACATGCCTTTTTTGCGGCACTCGTTTGAAAGTTGGTTCCCTGCAGAGTGGGCAACGACGTTGGACGTTTGTGACCTCTAGACTGGTCAAAGTCATGGGGTTCGTCAAGCCAGTTGGATCTATGATCCCTTCTAGCCATGTTTTGCGCAGTTTGCGGCGCCTCATGCCATGTTGACCTGAAAGCCATTCCATTGAACTCAGCGCTGCTGGTGGGGATGGCGTCACATGGGGCCCAGGTGGCCAGGATGATCGACCTGGCTCTGTCCTGCGGGATATGCCCTGGAGGTTTGGTCCAGGTAGCCAAGGTGATTCAGCAGGCGCCACGGCTACTTCCAAGCACTGGGAGTCTGAGACTTAGCTTTGTCAATGGGTTGATGATGACAAGGAATGCTAAAGTACCATGAAATCAAAAGTCAACATGATACAAAGTCCCAAGCTCTGGTAACAGGTGAATCAAACCACATGTGCTGATTATGTGTGCCACTGGTTTTGCAGCCGTTTCGGGCAAGCATCAGTGCCCGTCAAAGGAATTCAGGCGTCTCTTAAAAGGGGCAGGTAGATGTAGATGTCCTTGGACACCACCCCGATTTCCCAAGCCAACAAGCCCTTGAGTAAATATTCCACCAATTCTCATTGTTTTCAAACCCTTCGGAAAACAAGTCTGCTTCCATGATAGCCAATACAACCAAGGTATTGGGCAAGTAAGCGATTTAGTTGTGGATAACCTTGGCCCAGTTAGTTTCCAAAGTCACTGCTGGCTGTTTTGCAGATGCAGTGGCGTCGCTTCGCCTGGACATGTGACGTGGTCATGTTGGCGCTGGAAATATTTGAAGCGGCAGGGTGTTAAAGGTTAACCAGCCGTAGCTGGGTCTTGACCATGCGCTCCTTGCCTTGTGTCCCACTAAATCTAAGGCGAATCCCTTCAAAAATTGTCCACTGGGGCCTTGGAACCTTGGGGAAGCGACGTGGCATGGCATGCGCAACTGCAGTCTTTGGATGTGTGATAGGTAAAGCATTCATGAGCCAATGGTTGCTGGCATGGCACTGGCCACTCATGGTGCTTTCCGCTCACAACTGGCTTTTGGGGTTCCGGGGGGAAGCTTGAAGCCTTGCCGAGGCAAAGTTTGATCAAGACAAAAAAGGAATTGCTGCCATGGAGTGTGAACTCAGCCAAGGTCATCCTAATCTCACATCATGGCCCTGTGGGCTGCTCAGCCGCTTTCGCTTGGGTTGGTGTCACGGGCTCGCACTTGACACAAAGGGGAATCAGCAGGTCCATGTTGGTTGCATTGCCATGATGCTTCACTTTGAAGGGGCCAGGGGTGACATGCTCAGAGATTTGCTCCCAGCTGCCTTTGCAAAAGAATGTTCTGATATATCTTATGTCACATGGAACATTTCCAACTAAAAGCTTTGGCCCATGGGTTGAGTCCACTTAGAGTGACCATTTGTGCAACTTTATTTCAAAACAAATCTCACTTGACATCGCAAGATTGGAGGATCCTTCGGGTGCGAAGTGCCAGGACTTGACCCAAGAAAACCTTGGACGTCATAGGCCCTTAGCCCAACAGCTGTTTCTGTCCAGTTTCAGAGATTGGCTGAGTCAAACTTTCATATATTGACCCTGCATCGGAAGCCTCGGTATGCAGAATGTCGTGCATTGTGTCCATGCAGGAGTGTCTCCTGAAGCATGGTGGCTGACTCAATCATGTTCAGTCTGGGGGCGCCACAGAACTACCAAACAGCTCTATTTCTCAGATTTCAGAGGTCCCCAGTTTTAAAGCTTTCCATCTTTTCAGATGGCTTCAGAAACTTGCTGCCATTCTCAAGCCGCACCGAGTGCCGCGTCGGCAAAACTTTGAAGCCCGCCGGTTGAGATCACCCTGCAAAGCCACAAAGTGATCCGCCAGATTTGAAGCTCTGCGGTTTGCTTCGTATAGGGGGTTGACGAGATGTTCTTCTTTTGAGATGCGGCTTAAGCATTTTCCCGCGTCAGAGGGAAATCATTGGATGGACCCAAGAATGATCGAAAACATTCGAACGCAGCAAGGGCTGCCGCATTCTTGCGCACTATCTAATATCGTGCCAATCTTTCTTAGGCCATGGCGGTCACAGCTAGTTCCAAACTCTGACCAGCTTCACACAATAAGTTGTATGCTTGCAATTTGATGGCTACCATATCTCAGTATTTTTGTGACATGCCCACGTCCCAACCAAGACAATTAGCCTACGGCAGCCATAGCCAAGCACTCCAATGCCTGTTCCACCAGGGGGTTCCTGCGTCACCACATCAAGCAGCAGCACGAACGCGGTGTTGACAACTCAGGCTCCCAGCAGAAACCTTCAGACAGAACGTTTCCTGAGTTTTCTTCGCGCGGAGTTTCCATGGGACGGATGATTCCTTGCTGTATCAATGGATTTGAAGCTGGACCGTGAGCTCGGCAGAAGCCTTGCCTCGGCCAGGCCATACAACTGAATGAGGTGTCCAGCTAGGTTTCCTTCGGGGTTTTGATGAAATTTTGAAGCTTCGAGATCACAGGACATTTTCCCTGGATCCGTACAACCACCACGGTGAAACACGTTTGACACCACGCTTGGGCTTTGGAAACTGCTAGCCTGCGTGGCTGAAGCCCAGAGCTGCTGTGCACATGTGGGGCACGATTGGGACCGTGCTGCTGCCAATGGCTTTTCGGATGATGCAAATGGTTGCCTTTGTCCTGCAAATGGCACAGACAAAATCATAGGCAACCACTTAATAGCCAACGCTGGAAAACATGTGAAACCTCCGAATGGTGACCTCATGCCGCAGGATTCTGGTGACTGTTGCGGTCCTGCGGCCTTCGTGGCAGCCTTGGCAGAGTTATGCCGCTTGGCCACGGAGGCTTTGGAAGTTCCCACGCCAAGGGCCATGGAGAGGAGCTTCCGGCCGCGCTTAAAGGTTCAACGTCTTGCTGATTTCAAGGGTCATGCCCCACAGCCTCTGAAGCCAAGCTGCTCCATGCAGGGCCTCTTGGATTGGTGATGGCTGAAGAAAATGTGCCACTGTGAGAGATGCTGTCGCACCAGTCTTGCCTGTGCTGCCCCCTTTGGTTTGTTTGCGAAGTGCTTTTCCGTCATCTAGTCCAGAACTCCAAGCGGCTTGAAATACAAACCTGAGATCAAGAACGTTACACCAGTTGTGGGGCAACGGCGTTCTACCATCCAGATCACTGACGTGTCCAGGAGTGCTCCAGCGAAGTGACTTGAATACCCGCTCTGACTTTGCCTTGCCCATACCATTCCTCCCGCATAGTTCCAAGGATACGACCCCATTGAAGGGCAGCCTGACCTGCACTACTGCTGTGAGGTGCCAGGTTGGGAGTTGGAGAACCCAATCCCATCCAACAACCAAGGACTATATAATACCAATTTTGGGGCCACAGCAGAAATCAGAGTAAGGATTGCGGATTTCCACTTGAAGACAGCTCGGGCAGAGAATCTCAACTTGCCGGTTGATGTGGCTTGCAGCCATTGTAGCCACCTTCTCCCTCTCACGCTGTCTTGTTTGCAGCCTTTGCAAGCTCTGGGGCGATACAAGTAGGAGAGACAACAGCATGAGAAAAACACGCGTTCTTTGTTTTGGTGGCCGAGTGGTTTTTGGAAGTGTGTGTGTGAAGTGTTTTTTGCCTCCAATTTTGGGAGGTGCTTGAAGCACGCATATTCAGGGTGTTTCTTCTGTAGACCTATCCCAGGCTACAAGCCATCATAAGGTGTCAAAGGCAGGCCTGTCACTTCCGACCAGTGCGGGCATGTAGAAGATGCAAGTGGTGTAGTCGTGTGAAAGTGGACCACTGAAACAGGCCACAGGTGTGATGAGCAGGTGATTATTTGGAAACATGCTGTAGAATATGCCAGCTGGCTTGGTAGGTATTGCTGCCATTTGTTTTCACAATACCACCGCAAGCCTCAGGGACCGTTACCACAAAGCAGTTCTTGGAGCAGGGTCAGGCATTGTTTGGCATAGCATGCGAAACATCCAAAATCATGACATGTTTCTTGGAAGACTTGGGGCTTGCAGTTTCTATTTCCAGATTAGCCATATACAGCTGGCATCCAGTGAGGGCACCAACAGGCATCATGCCTAGCGCCAAGTTGCGGTTGCGGCCACACTTAACTTAGTAGGCCTTTCATGGAGTGGGTAAAAGCTTCATTGGGTTAATGAGCCGCGTGTACAAATTAGAAGGTATGATAACGTATGATTCCATGCCAAAAATGAGTCTTGCAGGGTATCTCAGAATGAACCATGTTTCAGTAGCTAAGGATACCCGGTCGTCATAAGGATTGCAAAGTTGAAATCAACATCTTTGGCATAAAACCAAAATCCATAGTTGCCAAACACATGCGAATCCAGCAGTGCCACAGGCCACGAGAAGCTTAGCACTGGTTTTGTGTTGTGGTTCTTGTTGTGTCATGTCAAGCAGATTTTTCAAGTTTCAACAGTGGGTCTTAGAAAAATGAACAAAAATTGAACGAAGCCACAATTTACCATGAACATTCCCACAAAGATGCTGGCCAAATATATGGGTGGATGGAGTGATGTTGGCTGATGCTGGCTGTTTGGGTTCCATGTGGGCTGCGCCCACTGGTGTCCAGCGAGTGTTTGTTGGAGACGACAATTTTGTAGTTCCCCGCACCAGGTGGATTGGTCCTGTGGTTGAAGTATCGAAAACAGTTAGTAGGTAAATGATTTTGGGTCAAAATTCAAGCCATTGAAAACGGGTAGGTGAACGTCCTAGCACAAATTGATAATGTTTATTTCTGGGATGTGAATGGTGGGGTGCCGGGATGACATGATTAATCCGTGCCAAGTGGCTTCCGCTTTACTTGGCCACCCCAACCCTAAAGTGCAGCAGCCTGTGCGAGTTTGGGTGCTGAAGGGCAAACTTCGATATGGCGCCAAGGCCAAGGTTCCAAAGTGCAAACGTGTGAGTTCGACTGCGCCTTTGCGAGCTTTGCAGCGGTCAAGAGTTTGAAGACTATTTGCTCTTGATGTGCTGGAGTGGTCTATGCCCACTAGGCAGCTCTGGCAGGGCATCAGGATTGCGATTCCTGTAGGGGTGTTTTGACTCGGGTCTTCTCACATAGTCGAGCCAATTTTTTCAGATGTGCAAGATGAATTTGCCAGTGGGGAAGCACCCAGCCGACACCCCATTGCTGAAATGCATTCATGGAGCACAATCAATGAATACCATGCCTGGTCAGGGTGATCATTGTCCATGTCGGGTGGCAATCCTTGCCGCACTTGCTTCATGCACACAGTTGCAGGGTGAGATGCATGTCCCAGCTCTACATCTTTGTTGTCCTGGTATGAGAGGAGATTTGGCCAAATGTTCTTGCCCCATTCTATGGAGTCAGGAAGCCGGGGGGCATACGCTGCTCGAAAACTCATACATAGTGACATTGTCTTACATTGTGCAGTTTGCAATGGAACTTGCCAGGGTCTTTCTTAGTCTTAGTGCCACTGGTTCGTCACAAGCAGTGTTCCCATGCTCCCCAAGAGTTGGTTTGACTGGTGTATTCCCCCAGCTTATTTGTCATGTTTTGCCAAAGTTTCCCAACGTTCTTTCTTGGAAGCCATTGTTTGTGAAAAGCTGCGGTGTAGCAATACGTTCGAAGTTGCACGTGTCAAAACTTGAGGTTGAGCGGCAAAATAAAATGTGCATTCTTTTCCGCTTTCGGCTTCGCAATTAAATTTGCCAAGATGACAAGACGATGAAAGCTTCTGTGCAGACATCCATGCTGGTCCAAACGGGCAGTCTTTGAAGGTAAAGAGCCCATCTTTGATGCGCAAGTCCTTGCGCAGATCTAGCAATGCTTCTTTTTGTGGTGTGAAGCAAGTCGCTATGAACAAGCCAGTCACCATTTTGACCTTGTGAGTTTTGGCAAAATCAGCGATTTACTCCACCATCTTGGACAAGACAAGATTTCCTTTGGAGCATTCTTTATATCATAGTTGCGGCCGCCAGCCATTGACATGTGTCTGACACACCTTGGATTGTGTCAGCTTGATTATGAAGCGGGATGCAAGAACATTTGTGTGTCCTCTTCGTGCGGTTGTGTTTTTCGGGGCATGCACTGCAAATATTCATTGTGAAGCCGTTTGCGCACCTGCCGCCGGCAGGGCATCGTGGTTTAGCAACCTAGCACGGCCCCACTCTGCAGTGCGAAACGTCTTTCAACAGCTGTTTGAACCCTGTAGTGCGTTTGCCAAAACCTCGTGGCCGGAAAGGATGATTGACCCACTTGCGCAGCGGGTGTAAAGGAAATGGCCACTGCACTCTTGATGTCAGAAATTAGGCTATTTGACCCAACACTTAACCTTCATTTTTTTACTTCCAAAAAACACATATTAAGCCCAAAATTTCATCCATGCTTGGATTCGAAAATATGCAGGTTTTGAAAAAATAAAAAATACCCCTCCCCTGCAGGAGGTTTGAATTTGATTCCAGTTAAAGTGATGAGGTCACATCCAGTTGGACTGTCACTTCAAATTTCTGTTTTTGTTGACGTTCCAGCTCCACCTAGCATCAACCCATTTTTCCAGCAATGACGGGTCAGGCGACCTCTGACTCGAGCCTGTTGGTGGGATGATACAGGGGTCATGCGTAGCAAGGCCTCCAATTTGCCAGACATGTGGTGAAACAGCCACGCCTTGCTCGTGAAATCAATTTCGGCAGGGCAATTGTCAGGATTTTGCCTACAAAACCATCAAAATCGCAATGGTTGTTGCCTAGGCATGTTTTTGAAAGGGGGTTGATGCTCTCTTAGCAAACAAAACCATGGACACGGTGACTGCTGCCACGTGCCATCACTGTGATGCGACTGTTGCTTGGCGGACAGGGTACTCCGCGGGGGAGGGTGGTAGTCAGCCTTCAGTGAGCCCCCGCATGACATCCTAAGACTGGATGAGGGGTTTTGATTCTTGGAGGTGTGTTTGGACATGATTGAAGGGGCTGGTATAGCCATTCGAATGAGAAAATTGTGATCAGCCAATATCAACCATGGCATTTCGGTGGTAACCAGTGGCATACTTGAGTAGTGTTTAAATATGTTTTTTCATATTATATAGATATTTTGGAAGGCTTCAGTATGTGGGTGCGGCGACACAGGTTGCGAACATGAATTCAGATACGATTTATGATATTGTCCGGGCGGTAATGCAGGTGCAGCTGATTACTGTGATCTGATGATCTGATGATCTGCCTTGAAACTTTGATTGCTTCTCTTTTGTAATGGATCATAATTAACAATGGCCTATAATTGTCCTAAATTGGCGCTGCAATAATATCTCACAATTCCCAAACAATTACCGTCTTCACACACCTTAGCAAGTTCATCCAAATTCCATGCCAAGTTTTTGCAAGCGTTATATTAACAATATTTACCCACTTGTCCTAAAACTAAGTCATCACAAAATCATTAAAAACATCTTTGCCAAACAAAACGGCCCAGATTCTTGAGACATGTATTTCTACCCTACAAAAACACGTTTTCATATGCTTGGATATTGTTTGCATACTGAAGAATGTTGGGCTGCATGTGTTTTTTCCAAGCGCCAGGCAAACATCTATCAGGCCGTACCATGAAGGGTGAGCTCCCCTGATGGAGGTCCCAGTTCGTCTACTCCCAAGTGACCCTGTACCAGCCAAGTCTCCACCAAGCAACCGTTTACTTTTTGGATGCAGATTGAAGAGTGTAGATTCTTCACAAGTTGCAATTTCTGGTGTGAGGTTGACTTTCAATTGCTCCACCCCAAGCTGCGCCACCAGTTCAGATGAGGAAGGCGGGGCTTGAAACGCAGACGGGGGGAATTGATGAAAGCAAAGCATTGCAATTTCCGATTGGGAAATGTGCTCCACCTTTACTCTTGCAGGTTTTGAATTTAGGGGTCCAAAAATCCAGCAAATCTGAAACTACAAAATACCCGGTACCACGTGTCATATAAACTGATTCCTGCATCTTATCATCATTGATCGCACATGGATTTGGAAGTGTTGGAAACAATGCAATTTTGCAACTAGACCCAGGCCATGTTTATTTTACAAAGGTGGTTGCTGGTAATGATCCGAGGACCTCAGCTGGAAAGAACTTCATGGATAGACCTTGGTGTATCGTATTCTGATGAACACCGATCAGGAAACCACAGTTTTTGTCATGTTGTTCTTGTGATTGAACAAACATGTTGAAACTATGTCAAACAGGGAAAATAGTGAATCGCTACCACGAAAAGAGATGCCAGGTATGCTGCGTGATTGTGCAAATCTTCATGACAGATTGGTAAATGGATTAGCCAGAAATGGATGGATCACAGGCTTGACTCCAGTGGATTCTTGATGTCTCCGGCGGGGTGCAAGGGGTTACGGACTAAGACCTTCATCATTGAAGCCAAGCTCGTACTGAGTAGCGCATTGAGGTTGGATGGGCAGCAGTCAAGATAAACAGATTCTGGGTGCTGGTTTCAGCCTCCTTTGTTTCTGTCGTTTTTGGGTATGGCATGTGTTTGGGATTTACAATTTTGATCCAACTGAATTGTGCACCATCTGCAACAGGAAGAAGGCGGAAATCCACATATTCAACATGTTCTTTTGGAAAAACACTCCAGGGCTCACGTCTATAGGGAACTGTTTTCATGCACTGACCTGGAATCCAGGAATGGCCGGAAATCTGAGCCCTATTCCGGGATCCTTGGCAGCTTTGGTTTCGGCGGTGTGCCCATCCTCGCACCGTGCGCTGCTTCAATGGCTGCCAGTGGCTTCCGCATGGACCGCTTGATGCTGAAACTTTGCAGCGCAGCAATGAAAACGGCAACTTTGATGTTGATGATATGATTTGCAGCGATTATAAGGGTATTTTTGCAGAACTTCTTTCTTCATTATTTTGTACAAACCATGGCATTCTATGGCCCAGACATGCCCAGACAAATGCCAGAAAAAGACTAGCTGACTAGCTATATAACAGTGTTGGCAATCATGTCAAGCTGTGATTTTGGAAGGCACATGTTTTTTATTGTTTTTTGTTGCACCCTGCCAGGTGGGGGTCTCTGGATTTTAACAACGGTGCAACTCACTTACTTCCTTCCTTCCTTCGCCCCTCCCTTCCTCTGGGCCACGCTACACCTGCCGGATACAGTGGGCCACGCCTGAACCCGAACCCCATATGGACAGCTCAGTGGGGCATGCCTGGACCCGAACACATGCCATATATATAGAATGCCACATAGGATGCCAGATACTTATATATATATATATATATGTATGTATGCTAGATGTTATGTCAGAAACTATGTCAGAGTAGTTTGCCAGGGCGGGGATCACTCAATAAAAACATTCTGTTTGATAATCTCCAGTTCCATTTACAGCATGAGGTTCCACAAAGGTTGGCACCTAGTTGTACAACAATTTAATTTCAGGCTGAAAGCTGAATTTCAACATCCACAGCGGCTAAGGTGATGCAAGCAGCCAGCTGCCGCAAATGGCGTACATCGGCGGTAGTCGTAGCCCCACAGACGCAGGCTGGAAGGATGCATTCAGCTTGACATTTGTGCAACCGGGGAAAAGCGTCAAAGTTAAAATCCGTCAGGGGATAGATTGTGAATAGAACCACGCAGAAGATATCAGAAGATGTTGTCAGCATTTGGATTGTAGGACGGAAACTTGACAGTTTTTTGGGATGTGATTTCTAAGGTGAGCTACTTGATTACCACCATCAACCCAAATCTTGTTTCAGGGAATATTGAATGGACACCACCAACAAGTGACTACGACTACGAGTGAGAAATTTGTTCTAGTGAGCACGCAACTAGATGCTCAATGGATTTCCATACCCAACTTGGTGCCATGAGTGTTGATCAATCCCCAAATCAGAAGTTCAAAGCGATGGCTTCGTTTCAACTTTGCTTCAGGAATCCACAACCACACGGTGCCCCCGACAGGCCGAAGCGCAGCACTCGCTGCAGATGCTGAAAGTTATGATCAGCAGAACGCAGCAAGACTCGGCCGTGCTGACAACCCAGGTGGCTCCGGTTCTCCAGCTGGCTGCGAAGTATGGCACATTTTGGCAATGGTGCTTAGCGGAAGCTGCTGGGGTTGTTCAGTTAGAAATCCTTTTCATATTTACTGGTTTGTTACAGGAAATGCGGTGTCCCAAACCAATTCATGAGTGGGATGGCATCAATTGGAGGACTGGGGCAATTTGTTGTCAATTTCCATCCAAGGTGGGGCAATGAGACGTGCAGAAATGGTTGCATGATGCATTCGATGTGTTGGGTGAAAGCCCCATGACCTCCTACTGCTGCCAAATTGGAGCCTGCTGCGCCAGTGACGAGCTGCGCCGTAGCTGCTGCCAAGCTGACATAGTGCCCTGGCGTAAAAAGATATAGAAGAAGAAATCATAAATTCGGTCTGAGTGATTCTATTGTCTTGTTGCTAGGACACATTTCAAGCCGCTTGCTACCTATCTACCTGGGATTACTTGAGATGTGCGCGCAATGAGGATCCAATCCCCGGGGTCAGGGTGACCTGAGGTGAGCTGCTCCCAATGAACGATTCTCCAATGCTAGCAGCCCCTTGGCGCATGCTGCGTCCCTTGGCGAGGCTTTCGGACAGTTTGGCTGAAGGTCTGTTGTACCTTGCTCAGCACGCAGAAAAGATTACTTTATGTTTCACACCGGCCTGGAACAGTGATCCTACCTTCACTATTTGGCCTTGACTGTTGCTTTTCAAGTGGTTTGCCCCATCTCCGCAGCCAGTTTTAGTGGTCACGCCATTTGCATCCAACAAATCTATACAAATCTCAGGCTGCATTCTACACAGCGGATGGCCATAACTTTTGCGCTTTGAAGATGCCATCAGGAGGGCGTCTTCTGTTCACCCAGTCCAGACATGTGAAATTTCCCACCAGCAAGCACCATCTATGAAGATAGATACTGAAGTTCTAGGGTAGAGGGTTTGTAAATCTGGACCTCCGTTGTCTACAAATCCAAAAACCGTGCATGTGGGTAGGGTGCTTAAATTAAGCAAAGATGCTTTTACGAATAGTTATGCTTGCCAATTTAACCCACATATAATGCGGTTATCATGCCCATCTTTTTCGGGCCCAAACAACAGAAACTGACGTTTGATTGCAGGACTTCCTGCGAAATGCCGCGTTGCCACCACTTCTCCCGTGCTGCGCGGGGAGTTTGGGCCGCGGATTCCAGCAGCAAGCGGAATGACAACTTCGGCTTTACAGAGAACGCTATGAACTTCAGATGTTTCGGCTGGGGCCGCAGAAACTTTATGTGCCTTGGCTGCTTGACTTCTGCAGCACCGAGGGTGCTGCGGCATAGGTGGTGAGGTAGCGAGGGGCAAAGCCCATGACACATCCCCAATGACCAACCGTAAGATTGAGCTACGAGATTAAACATCCCAATAATCGGAGAATATGCGGTTTCATCAAAGACTACTATTCCCTTTATGGTATTACTATTGCGGTTATTGTTGCTGTGACTATTGGGACCACTATTGCTTCTGTGGGTTGGTGACGGTTATTGTGCCATCAAGAGAATGATTACAGCCCTTCTAATTTAAGGAATTCCGTGTTTGGTCTGTTTTTTTGGCATGGGCAACTCTGTGTACCAGAGGATAGTGTTTGTTCTTGTTGGGTCCTGTTTTGGCGGCCATGAGGGGTTCAGGTACATAGACTGGAAGTCAAGGTGGGATAGGGTGTGTCTTTTAACTTGTTGCCCTCTTCAACGCTCATTTTGGTTGTTTTCGTCGCCTTCTGTTTTTTTGGCCTCCTTACCAAGTCAAGCCTCCTTTCATCCTGCAAGTCAGGGAGCTAAGGAGATCAATAAGTATAAGCTTCCAGACATGTGGGTGCTCCACATCTGACATGTTTCATCGTTTTGTTTTGAAACCATGAGTTCCTAAGGTTCAACAATCCATGATCCATCTTTATCCCGGCCAGGCGTTTGGCTTTTTGGCCTGTTTGGACTGCACGGTGCTGCTCTACGCGGTGCTGTGAAGGACAGCAATTGATTTAAGGACATGTCTTCTGTCGGATGGCCGTCCGCGGCGGAAAGAGTAGCCTTTGCAAGGGCGCAGCTGGAAGGGGGCTGCCTGCGTCTCTCAGGGGATGGCTGTTTTCTTTGAGCCTCCTAATCCGAATGTGCAGAAGGTCCATCGAAGTTCGTTTACACAAGTTTCTTAATGTGTGCTCCGCACTTCTCACTTGGGGATGTCTCAGCTTTCATTTTGTGGAGTTTGTTCTCCATTCTACAGGCCAGTATGTCACCACATGGAGATTAGATTACTGTTTCTGCAATATATTGATCTTGGTCCATATGGTCACTTGCACTTCTGATTGCTGTCGCTGCAGCTACCAGCCCTGCAGTTCCGTGACCGCTGCTCATCTCTGCTTTCAGGATCGTCAATAACCCAACTATTTGCCACAATGTCAGCTGAGCAACAAGGCATCCCCAAAGCTTTGACCGTCAAGAAAATGCACAATGCGGACAATTCCGAAATTCGGTAGCTACCATGGTCTGAAAGCATGCACCTGAATGCAACAAAAGTCTATCGCAAGGACTCGGTTGTAGGATGATCTAGGTTTACGTATAGGTACTTCTTGTGGAAACAACAAAGCGACGACACTACGTGTCACGATATCACGATACATATGGTTGGTATAGCGGGTGGCTCCCATTTGTCTGAAAAAAACGTGGCACTTACGTCATAGTATTTAAATATATGTTCCATCATCTCAAATGGAGGGTCACCCAATTTCATAGACCTCCCCTGTGGATGGTGACTTTTGGGTTTTCCACATTATTGTATGTTCATCATTCATCATATTCAGCAATAAACAATAATAAACACGTATGTTATCACCATTAATTGGTTTAACACAATTTTTCAACCATGTCGTGCCCAATCTATCGCCATTCATCATGTGTGCCCCGACTCCATGGTGCCGCCCTGCGGCTTCGAGCCCCTCGGGCCCTTTGGGCCCTTCGGGCTCTTCGGGCTGCGCCCGTGGCTGGCGTGGGTGGCGCTGCTGGGGGTGTTGGGAGAGGCGCCGCCGTTGGAGGTTTCCATCGCGGGGGTAACTCCCGAATCCACAAATGGCCAATTTAATATTGAAACCTATTCTTTTTTGGGCACCCGGATTATAAAAAAGAATTATAGTAACCTGCTAGCAGTTAGGACCCAGAAAATACGTCAGCAGTTCGAATATTCCACAATGATACACAGCTCGACTTAGAATATTCGGAAATCATTAGCAGTTAGAATATGCCAAAGTCACATGAATCCATTCACCTCCTTGTTCTATTTAGCAACTATTCAGCAGCCATTTCAAAGAAGTATTGTTCCAGAAACACTTCAAGAAGTAATGTGTTTAATGATATTTTTATTATCGAATATTCTAAGTGCAATGCAGATAGAATATTGTCAAAAATCCAGCCGGGCCTCCAAAAAGAGCCGCTGGACTCTCAAGGATGAATACGTCAATTTTCTAAGTGCTAGCCGGCCACTATACTTTCTTCGAGTGATCCCCACCCTTACACAGTATTCTGACATAGTTTCTGACACACCATCTGGAAATATTTATGACATATATACATATATATTTTCTGACATTCTTTCTGGCACATGTATCTGGCATATCTTCTGACATTCTTTCTGGCATTCTATCTGGTATATCTTTGGATATTTTTCGTGGCTGAGGTCCGGCGGGTAACGATCCAGAGGTTGCTATTCGGGTCCGGCGGGAAACACTGCGATCTAGCCCTTGCAGTTGAGGTCCGGCGGAGGCGGAGGAGAAGGAGGCAGCGGGACAGCTGACATAAAATCTAACAACCCTCCACCTGACAGGTTGGGAGAATCAACTGTGTTGTCTTCCATATCCATTTTTTGGAGAAAGAGGATGCAGTTTGTTTGTTGTGTTTTATGAACGATCCCATATTTAACAGCCTTCGGCATTCGGCGCAAGGCAGGGATTGTGTAAAGCTGGTTGGTTGGTGCAAAACGTGGTTTGTGTAAAGCTGGTCGAAAAGTTGGTTTGCGTAGAAGCTGCTGTGTGCAAAAACTCGCTTGTACAAGAGCTGGTTGGTGTAAAAGGTGGTTTGTGGAAAAACGAGTTTGTGGAAAAGCGGGTTTGTGTAAAAGCTGGTTGGTTGCAAAGTGGGTTTCTGCAAGAAGTGCTTGGTGTAAAAGACTGTTTGTGTATAAGCTGGTTGGTGTAAAACTTGGTTTGTGTAGAGGTGGGTGTGTATAAGACTGTGGAGATTGAGAAGAAAGGAGTAAAGTGGGTAGATGCTAGCGGCATGGCTGTAAATGTGCATGGGGAGAAGGCCGTGAGTGGCAGGTGCTTATGGAAAGTGTTGGGCGCAAAAGCGACAGGTTAGGTCGCACGTCTGGCTGGAAGGGGTGTGGTTTTCAAAACGAACGGGTTGAAGTCAATGGAGAACCGTGATATACCCGTGATTTACCGTGATGGTATTTTTTGCCACCACAAATCACTAGATTATTGTAGGAGACACTTTGTGTCTCCAGTCTTTCATATCCTCAAGCCTCCAGAGCATGTTGTGTAACTGTTCGAAGCCACCATTCCCAACAATAAGAAATAAACAACATGTTCCAGGTATCATCTCCTTCGTTACCAGGGGTTGGTGTATCCCCCTGGTTTCTACTCGCACTTTATGACCAGTGAAATTATCCAATTGAATTCGTTAAAACGACCTCACGGCATCCTGACCACAAATGATGGTCCAAGAAATTTGCTGTGGAACTGGTTCAACAAATTAACCAGATCCTTTTCGAATCTACATAATCATAATTATAGAGCTATCCATTTAACGTCATTTAACACACACTCCCCACACAAATGTGGCAAATATATCACCATGCCACCTTGGTGAAATCCACAGCCCTGATGTCTACCGCCCAGGGCTCCCAAGATCGCGCCGCAGTGGATGCCGCGGGCGCGGCCTCCTATTGGCGTGGCCGCCGTGTGCGGCAGGAGGAGGAGTTGAACTTGCCGTCCCCGGAGATCGAAATCGAGCCTTGAAGCCAGGGGGGGCCAAGATGACCCTTCAATAAATATCAGTATTACAGGTGTGATGTGGTTACTGTAACCATGTTAAACCCAGTTCATGGGGATTTTACATGGTCTATAATTAGCCATCAAAGAAAAAATCAATCCTCTGATTTGATTTGAGGGGGATTTTTCTGCGGGAAAATTTAACCATCTCCCCACCTAACATAGACCCTGCTGTGAGTTGGGGGTTGTAAGGCTATGTTGTTTAAGTCTAAACTTCATTGATCCTCGAGGTTGATGTCAATTTGGGGAACGGTATCATTTAGGGGTTAAAACTTGTGGTTTCCATTAAACACATCATTAGATCAACCCAATATCCATTGACCTCTGGTGTTCAAAGCATGAGGATTTAAGCAAGCAAATCAGGATTTCAGCAATCATGTCAATATAGGAGCCAAAGAAATGGAGAAGCCCCCTATATATATATATAAATATATATATATATATATCTGAACTGGATAATTGGCAAAGTTTTCCATATCGGGGATGGGATCTTACCGCATGTATGTTGAGTTGACAGAGGCTGGTTTTTTGTGCCATTCCTGCGGGAAGTGAGACACCATAAGCCAACCGGAAGGGCCGGAAGGGATGTTTGGTTGAAACATGGATGTGGATGTCCGTCAATGATGCTTGCCCACCTTGGACCCAATATGGAACCCCAAATTGCAGGGTATTTGCAGGTTGGAAAAACCATAAATATAGGAGTTCCAGTTTGATTGTGTGAGATGCTGTGCAAATTCGTGCCATACTGCCTGGCTCCACAGACTTCTCACCGACCGAGACCAAGGGGGAGAATGGCAGCATGACCATTGAATACAATGGCTACGAATTGGTTCAAGAATGTCACCTGGCTGCAGGCTGGTCAGAGGCGGCTACGTTTTTGCATTGCGTAGCTATTTGCACATTGTCCAAATGGCTGCGTTTAGACACTGTCCCGTCCTCACCCAGCATTGATGAGTTGTTCCAATTTGTTGGGTAAAAATGTTGCAGGACCTTCGCGTATTCAGGAATCTCATGGTTTCAAGAGCAAGCTTTCCCAGAAACCAATCCATTGAATGATCGATTTTCGTGAAGCTACTTGAAAAATGAAAATGTTTTGCTTCTGTTCGTGTCCTGCATCTGCGAGTGAGGTCTTGAATACTACGTGGACAAGAGCCACCTTCTGAGCTGGCACATGCGTTTGGGGACGAACTGGAAGGATATGGAAGGATGGACGCATGTTTTCGAATGTAGCATCAAGGGTTTAGGAAATCTACCATGGAACCCTCAATCATAAAAATCAATAAAAATCAATAATTCGCATTGGACTTTGAATACTCTTTCTTGCGCAGGGAAGGTGAATGGAATGTATGGTCCTTGCGAGGTAGTGTCGCGCAAATGCTGTGCTGTGTGGACTGGTTTTGCTTCAGACAGTTGCGTTATTCCTCATGCCTCTCTTGCAGTGAGTGATACAAAGGAGATCAATCAAAAGTCAAGGTTTCTGTGAACAGTGTCAACAAATTTTAACTTTTAACACATCATGAATGTTGCAGCAATCTTGTTTCACAGAGAGGCGCCCCCTGCTTGTCACAAACAATTTGTGAATGGTTGCAAAAACTGTATTGAGCTTTACTAAGTTTAAGGCAACTCAAACGGACCCCAATCAGACATCGTGGGGGAAAAAACCCAGCAGTTTGATTATCCAAGGTCTGGAGGCAAAGAACCAACAGCGTGTCTACGAACAGGAGCCGCTCGACCGAGATATGCATAGGAAAGGTCAGGCCACAGGCCGGGTTGATTCCTTCTTGGGGATGCAGTTGAGGTGATCAGGATGGAAACTGCAGCCCCACAAGTGTGATTATATATTACCTTATTAAAGTCAAAGGGTTCCGCAATAACATGATATACTGGTAAACAGACAGCCGTTTTAGTCAAGCCTGCTGATCCTGGCAGGACTGTGTCTGTAAGTCGATACTTAAGATATGGCCTTGGCACCTGAAGATTCTCAGGAACATTTGTTTCCCAACAAATTTTGGAAAACATTGGATGACAGATTGGATTGGATGATACATCGCATTTTTTGGCAGACCACACCTGGTGTTCAATATTGGAATAATTTGGAATATATATATATATACTAGGTTCCTGTTCTTATCAAATTCAATTGTTAAATAATTATCACCTGTGTATTCCATCATATGTCCCATTGGGATCCCATCAGTAGCACTTGTTCGATGATCCAATAACCTCTGTGTATTACATAGTTACATTGCATTGCCGATGATTAGTTCCCATTACATGATAATGAGTTATTCTAGTGGTTATACATGTTGTTTATTTTTGTGGCTATATGCTCGCAACCATGCATGTTATTGGTGCCGGGTCTCTGAGAGGCTCGCGACTGTTGTCACATTTTGCATATGGGTATCAACGGGTGGGTGGGTGGGTGGAAGGGTGGGGGGGTGGGCTGGGGTGGGACTAACGTTCATTGCTGCACTTTCTTTTGCATTTGCAGACATACGTCATGCTACGCTGCTGTACATTATCTTGCACTTGCACACATACGTCATGCGACACTGCTGTACGTTTTCTTCAATTTGCACACACAAACATTATGTTAGGCTGCTGTCCGTTCTCTCGCACTTACACGTTGGCGATGACGACGACGAAGATGAAGTTGGACATGAAGACGAAGGTGAAGAAGAAGAAGAAGAAGAAGAATATGATGATGATGACGATGATGATAACGATGATGATGACACTGATGATGACGATGATGTGGACGATGATGATGATGATGGTAATGGTGAACAAACCATTTTTTGGCACCTTTTGAATTCCCTTGAAAAGTAACAACAGTCGCGAGTCTCTCAGAGACCCGGCACCATGTTACCGCATGTTATTGCAATGACTCGTAGCACACTACCCAGTACAATCTATGATTGTGTAGTGGCATGTAGTGGCATTGTCATGGTTGCTAGTTTGCTACACAGTGTGGTAGACTATTATATTGTGTTATTTATAACATTCTATGTCATCTATTCTTTTCTATTCTACTAATTGATCCAAATTGTCCATTTTTTTTTGAAGGGGGGGTCCTTTTTTTTCACTTGCCGAACGGCCCGCAGCTTTAGGTTTGAAGCTTTGAAGGAGCGAAGAAATTCGTTGGAGCAGCACCGACCACGGGCTGCAACTTGACAGCATTGTGCAGCTCGTAGGAGGTGACAAACATAGATGGTGGATAACGGAGGTGTTATCAACAGTACATGGGAAAATCATGCAAAAAAATCACAGAAAAAACATGGAACAATCATGGGTCTTCAATCAGAGTGGGTACTATTGCGCAACTTTGACAAGGGAACTGTATTTTCACACAAACCTGCGGGATGGGCGTTGTGCCTTTGAAAACCATTGAAAAGGCATTCCGTACCCCGAAGTTGTTTTGAAAGCTTCAAGGAATAAAGGTTTTAAGGTGCCCGTTCTATGATATCATCCAATTTTCACCACCGAACGGAACGGCACTCAAACACTTTAATTATGTATTTCTATGTTTCTTCCTCGCTCAGGTGCTGGTATACTTACTCATGGTTGCTTGGCTGATGAGCCCGGACTGATGCTGGAACGAAACGCTGGTAGACGTCTAGCAATTGTATGTGCTGAATGATTGAGGTGTAGGCACATGTGTGAGACCATGACACCAAGCAGATTCACATCAAATTTCTCCAAACATCCTGTATTGATTTAAAGTATATATGTGGCTACAAAACACCAGCAGTACCCACGGCCGAGGAAAATGCCGACCGAAGCCTCCACTTGGACCTGGCCTTGTCCTTGCGCTGTTTGGCCAAGTTCTTCTGGCACTATCCGGTGGTCGCCTGGTGGAGTATTGGGTTCCCTGTTGAGAAGGGATTGTTTGTTTTGATGCATTTGGATTAAGGGAAAACTATGGAAAATTCAAGAAAGTATACATGCAATGTCATGCATTTTTTTCATACAGCAGACTCTTAGTTGCACGCTGTTTTTGCGTATGTTGATATAGTGCTTGTTGCGCCTGTGGGTGTCCAACTGGATAGCCGTGCCAGAACCAGGAAACCAATGATGTGCTGCGATGTCGAAACCATGAAGTTGTCAGGGCTTCAAATTGGATTTGTTTTTAAAGAACGCGTTGATCGCGAACTGTTGTGGCGGTGATGTTTGGAGTGTTGATCTTGTTGCTGGTCACTCAATAATGTGTGTAGATGTAGAATATATGAATATAATTATATATACGTGCGTGTTTTTTGAACAGTGTGTTTTTTGTTTCTTGTCATATGTTGTGTTATTGTTGTTATTAGTTGTTTGTTGCTTTAGCATTGTCATTGTCCATATTGATCATTATGATCATCAATGTTTTTTGTTTTTTGAATTATTATTAGTAGTAGTTGGTATGATGTTTTCAATATTACAGTAAACTTTAATTTGAGGTATGCATACTCTTAATCACCCTAAATATGAGTAATGTTGGTAAAACAATGCCATAAACCACCCCCCAGTCATCACCATTTTTATAGGTGGTATGTTTACCATTCACAGTCATGGGTGGTTTGTGGCATTGTTTTACCCACATTAGTGGGTAATATATGGTTATCGAAGGACGTTTAGAAGTCAAACTTCCGACAATATGGACAGATGAAAAGCAGAGATGGGAAGAGTCAGAGAAGAGAAAAGAAGAAGAAAGAAGATCACAAAAGAGTCAGTCTGAGAAGAAAGAAAGATTCAGGCGCGCGAAAAGGTAGGAAAGTCGCGAAACACTGTGTTTTTGCAATGATTTGTGTCTCCAGAGGGTCGAAGAGTAGGCTCGCTAAAGCGGCGGGTGCGGAGCCAGCTGGCCAGATGAGAGATGAAAAATTGCACGCCGTTGTGGCGCAAAGCACATTTCGAAGTCAAAATGTACAAAGCACACCTGACCAGTTTTGGAAATTGAGATGCGAAAAAGTGCACGCCGTTGTGGCGCAAAGCACATTTCGAAGTCAAAATGTTAAAAGCACCAGGGTTCGGACCATTTGGACGTTCAGATGTCGTTTCGCGTGGCAGGCGCAAGGGATTGTGGACCTGGCCAAAAGTGAACAAAACGTGAGCATTTTCATGCATTTTCAATTACAACCACCACTGCACTCCACTACACTACAACTACAACTATACCTTTATATACTACATTCCACTACACTAAACTACACTCCACTACGCTCCACTACACTACACTACACTCAATTACAATCAATTACACTCAATTGCATTACACTACACTGCACTACACTACACTACACACTACACTACACTACGCTACACTACATTCCACTACACCACACTACATTACAGTACACTCCACTACGCTACACCACACTACAACTACACTACACTACATTCCACTACACTACCCTCCACTACACTCCACTACACTCTGCTACATTACACTCTACTAAACTACACTCAATTACACTACACTACACTACATTACACCACACTACACTACATTCCACTACACTTCACTACACTAACTACAACTACAACTACAACTACAACAATACTACATTTACGCTACGCTACACTACGCTACACTAATTACATTACACTACACTACACTTCACTACGCTACACTGAATGACACTGCACTACAGCTACAACTGCGACTGCAACGACACTACATTACATTACGCTACACCAATGACATTACACTACACTACATTACACTACATCACACTAACTACAACTAGCACTACATAAGATTACACTACACTACACTAATTACATTGCACCTTACACTGCACTACACGACACCCCACTCCACTATACACTACGCTACACCTCACTACACTACACCATACTACAGTACACTACACTCAATTACATTACACTACACTACACCACGCGACACTACACTACACTACACTACACTACACTCCACTACACCTACAACTACAACTACATCTACAACGACAACTGCAACTGGAACTGCAACTACAATACGTTACATAACACCACACTGCAACTACAACTGCAACTACAACTACAACTACATCTACATTACACTACACTACACTAATTGCATTACACTACACTACACTACACTACCCAACACACAACACAACACACTACACTAATTGCATTACACTACGCTACACTACACCATACTACACCACAGCGCACCACACCACATTACACTCAATTACGCTACACTACACTACCCCACTCCACATTGCATTCCATTACGTTACACTACAATACACTCATTACACCACCACAAATGCAACTGCAACTACATTATACTAATTACACTACACCATAACTACAACTCCACTACAACTACAGCTACAGCTGCACTACACCACACTACATCCAGCAGTTGTGGGTGAGGTGACCGACCAGGTGACCACTGCAACCATCGCAGCCACTCCAAAAAACACAGCTCCAACCACTTTTCGGTCGATCAGTGGATTTGCTCTGCCATCCGTGATTCACAACAACACATCTCTCCTATAGGTTTCTTGAAACTTCCGCCACCGCCTTGTGCGGTACTACTGGTATGAGTATAAATAGGGATATTAATCGGGATATATGAAGTGGAATATCCCAATTAATTATTAGTTGTTAATGAGATATGGCAATTATCCCAATTGATATTGGTTGGTGGTTTGGAACATTTTTTATTTTTCCATATATTGGGAATAATGCTTCCATCTGACTAATATTTTTCAGAGAGGTTGGAACCGCAAGGTGATCTTCCACAGCAACAGCAGCAGCCCTGCGGAGCTCCGTTGGTTGAGCTCGGCAGTGCCGGAGCACTTGATCCCTGGCGCCCTGGGAAATCCCAACGTTTGATGGGAAAAATATAGGGAAAAATATGGGAAAACGTTTGGACAATCCCAAATTTCTATGGGAAAATATGGGAAATCTGGGCTCGAAATGGCCTTAGAAGTGGGAAAATCATCTTTACCTAGGGATTTTAATCATCTATTTCTATGGGCCATGGCTTCCATAGCTACGGGAACAAATGCCGGTAATTGGGATATTCCACAGTTGGGGTATGGTGGTAGATAGAAACTGGATCACTGGTTGGGAAAATGTTATTGTATCGTTTTGTATTTTTTCTGACCACGTAAAATTGATTTGGACTAAAATAAATCCTAGGTTTGGGTTTGAACATGGACCAAGAAAAGGTGGATCGTATTGACCATGGGGTGGCTGGACGGAGGAAGGGATGGATAGATGATAATTGATGGATAATGATGGATAGATTAGACGTGTGTGTTATATTTTTTGTGGGGGGTAAGACCAGGTCGAACTAAACAAATTCTGGAAGAAGTGGTTTGAAAAGAATGATCGTGAAACTGATTATGACTTGGGAAATGTCGTTATTCATTATATGGGAGAGTCAAAACTGATGCACCGATGGTCTGGTGGGAAACTATGGTTTGCATAGTCCGAGCCGGTATGTTTGCATACTGTAGCCCAGCTACGCTCTGGCAACAAACCTCGAATATGTATGAACATGTCCCAGTGTTCAACGGGAAATGGTGGCGGCTATCTTCCAGTGCCATTGGAATTTACCAGGGGGCATTTATCATGCAGTCCAACTGAAGGAGACATGGAGACAGCATTTCCATGCTGAACCTAGGAAGATCTCCTTCGAGGATGCCGAGGGTGGTTTGGCCCTGGGGGATGCGAAACCCTAGCCATATTCCAAAGGCTCATGTGAACATTTGTGGCACGAGCATAGCAAGCTGAAATATGAAACAAACTGCCAGGTGTTGTTTCTTGGCAAGAATGATATTGTTGAAATACCGGACATAGTCAAACCCCAATCTCGGTTGGTGTGTTTCCTTAGTAATTATGGGATAAGTGCGATCCAAATGTCTAAAGGACACTGAGTAACCTTAGAAGGGCCCCAATGCACTGCAAAGCGTGCATAATTTTATTTGAATAGTCAACCGATTGTTATTGTTTTTGCATTTGTTTCATTATTTCATGATATTTTATGTTGAACCTGTTTTGTTTAGCATGTGTACTTGACCCAGTCTTTCAAATACGTTCCCTTCACAATGCGCTGCTTAGACGGCAACATGGCCGTTGCATGGCCAGTTCAGCTGCCTTTTGAGGAGGTGTCTGTGGGTTTCCCTTCGGAAATGATGGACTATCCCGGAGGGTCTGGAAGACCCAGCTGGCCAGCGTGAACCGTTGAACCGTTGATGAACCGTTGATGTTGGGGATGTTCACCATGAAATAAAATAGGTTTCTGATGGTTTCTGGCCCAATCCCACATGGCTACAGAATGGTTACATATACTGTGACATAGCCTTGTGACTTGTGACTCACATAGAAGGGCAACAATTTGGGTATGTTTTCTCTTGGAAAGCCAGGTTGAGAATGGTGAATCGTGCTTTTCCATCAAGATCATACCCGATTTTTGACAGGTCAGTCACCCGCGTGTGCGGATAACCTTGAAGCAGACAGGTGGGCCTGTGCAACAACAATGGCTTGTCAACCCTGAATCAGGGATTTGCGTCTATCGGCCACTTGGTGGCTACAAGAACAGAAGGAAGAGTAAATATTTGGTGGTGCTATTACATGAATGTTGATTTTATGTTTGGCTGCTAAGGCTTTTGCTTTTGTTTCTTCCTCCTACTTTTCTGCTTTTCTGCTTCTTTGCTTTTCTGCTGCACTGCTTCTTCGCTTTTTGCCCTTCTCTGCTTCTCCGCTTCTTTTTTTCCGGGCGTTTCCCTGTTTTTGTTTGGCACCAAAACCGCCCGCCCCATTTCATTTTCGAGAAGAAGGCTCAAGATTCCAAGCTGTCAGAATCGTAGGACCCCGGGCTTTGCTTTCCCATTTCTCCGCTGCTCTCTAACAAATTAATGGTCACATCCTAAAGCAACTCTTAAAACCAATGAATCAACAAGACCTAAACCAACCCTAAATGACGCTTTAACCAACCAAAAACAATTGAGCTTAAGTAAAGGTAATGCTGTGAATGGTTTACGAAAAATTGGTAGCTTAAGGAGACCAACAGCGCAGCAGCAGTGCACACATCTGCCATCAGATCTCATTTTCTTTGGGTGTGGGCTTTCCTGGTTGCCAGCTGTTTTGGAGTGGCCACCTCCTGCCACTGGCCTGAGGCCTGATGCGTTTCTGAAGCCGTCTCTATGCATGTTGGATGATCAATATTGGCACGCCCTCCTAGTAGAAGATGGGAAGGTGTGCAGATTCTGCAGAAAATCGATGGAGGCACCCATTGCCCTTGGCTAGTTGGCCGGGAATAGTCCTTTAAACAATGGCCATACTTAAGCATAGGTACCTCCGATGTAGGTAAGGGCTCCTGATTCGGAACCTTTGGAGTCATATAGGAGAATGTTGCTGCTTAGATCCTTGGCTTCGGGTTGCTTGTTTGATGCAAGCTAGCAACTAATTAGTGCTTAACATCGGTTTGGACGACAGGATTGGTACTTAACTGTTAACTAGTGGAGTGTGTCAGTGAACAAGGTTTCTTCCCTTGATGTTTTCCACATCACTAAACCAAGTTGACTTGTCATGAAGCAATCAAGCAGTGCTTATCATGATGCTCATAGTATTTTCTGTGAATTGCAGTGGGCAGCTATAAATATTTCCCGATAAAGCCTGCTATAAACATAACTATGAATAGATACAGGCCTAACTATAAACATACCTCTAAATCATAACTATGAATATATAGTTAAGTTGTCACACTTATATACATACAAGGTGGGGCCCCCCAGTTATAAGTTGGTTTATAAACCCCAGTAACTAGTTCGTTATAAGTACCATAAACCATAGCTATTGGAGTTATGCGCACCAACTTAGCTATCGTTTGGGGCCCCACTTTGTATGTATATCATTTATGGTAGATATAACTATAGTTAATGGGGATTATAATGGTTTATAAACCAACTTATAACTGGGGGGGCCCATCCTGTATATACATATATATATATATATCATTTATTCTCCAACCCAACAGTTCTTCCCTCGGGTCCCTCGAAACCCTTCGAGGTGGCTGAGCGATCGCAGTTGCGGCTGTCGCTGTCCTGCCTGGCGACCTCAATGCTGGCCGTGCCCAGGGCACCGTTATTTGGTGAATGACTAACCATGAAAACTTGGGCTTCGCCATCGAAAACTTGTGGTTTAAGCAACCCAAAATGGTGGCTTAACTATTAATATTTGGGGTGGAACTAACAAACGAGAGGCTTTAGCGAGGCTTTAGCCATCAAAACTTTGGGTTTGATAAACTAAAATGTTGCTGCCTTGCCTAGAATGTATGATTTTTTTTGGAACCGAACGGGGGGATGGTATAGTCAGCTCAATTCTATGATAACTAGGCTAATTGGTGGGTTTATGTTGGGTGTATAGTTGGATGGATGGGTGAAACGAAACAAACTAACCACGTTGGTTCAACACAGTCAGTTTGACCTTTCGGAAATTTGGATCTACAAAGCCGGTGCGCGGTTAGGGGTTTTCAAAACCAAGACCAGGGAGATTGCCAATAAAGTCAAGGATCACAAAAATTTGAAGGTGACCCACACTACCCTCTGGTAAACTAAGATAGCTATTGAAAATGGCCAGTTATAGTGGATTTTCCCATTAAAAATGGTGATTTTCCATAGTTATGTTAAATTACCGGAGGGTATTTGAAGGTGACCCACAAAATAAAGCATGGAAGTGCCATGAAGTGCCATTGAATTTTTGGATGCCATGAAGTGCCATTGTTGGGATGGATTTCTGGGGCCGGGACATATTTTCGGGATTTCCATGGCAAGTGAGTGACCCTTGCAGCCTTGCTTTGAACCAATCAAGCCAACGAATGGCAATGGATCGCAGATGGGATCTGTGCACATCGATCAGGCCAAAAAAAACCGCAGAATGTTTGCAGAGATTGCCAAGCTGCAGGTTGAAATTGGCAAACACTGCGCATTTCAAGGCAAATCCTGGTTTGGTATCTCACTTGACTTCACCGATTCGTTTTCCTTGCGGTTCCCAGCAAAAATTAAAGTTGTTAACGCAAAGCTAGACACAAAATTGGATGGATTTGTCCATGCACAGGAACCTTGTGCCATAGATATGGAACCTTGTGACAGAGGAAACATCCGCTGTGCCCTGCGCGTCTCAGCCAGATGGTGCCCAGACTGTTGCACAGTTTGGCTGCCAGCTTAGCTTTTGCGACCGATGATGAGGCTCCAGATTTGATGATTCGTCACCAGTGGAAATGGACATATCGGCATATGATACACATGGTTACATGGTCGATCATGGTTGCAGATCAAGGCCATGTTGTTTTTCCCATTTTTTCCACTTGTTCAATGGGAGTTCGGTGAGAATCCTGTTCAGAAGGAGGTTTTACATTGCTAGGCTAGGCTTCAAAGAATTTGAAAGGTTTGAACGATGCTGCAATCAAGATACCAGTAAGTACGAGGTGCGCCATTCTCACCAGAAAACCCAAATCGAATGTAGATGATTTTTCCCGCTTCCAGGAAGCTTATCCACTGCCTACCAAAGAAAGAACAGATTGGTGGTCAACCCAGCAGATATCATCCATGACCAGAGGTACTGGCCCACTACGGCACATTCGAAGCTCCATCCTTCACGGTGTTTTAGCGCTGATGGGCGGTGGATGTTTTAGGTCCCCAGGGAGTTGTGACATGACATGCCTAAAAAAACACACGGTAACAAGTTCAAAATGCTGCGTAAAATGATGGAAACCTCAACATTGTTATATAAATGTGTATGGTTTCCTGCTTTTTGCGGATCTAAGTGCATGTTTGTGGTTAATTGAATGTATGGCCCTGTGTGTTAATTTAATTTGCTGGTGGTGCCATTTGTGATCATAGTTTCCCCTTTTTGAGGATGTTGTGGACTTGTTGCAAGCGACACCGCCATTTTGCTGGTGACTTTCATCCCAGATATCGCTTTTCATCGTTTCCATCCTCAACATTTCCCATTGCCATCACATTCCCATCACACTCCCATCATGTTCCCAAGCCAACATTTTCCCGACTTGTATTCCCTGTCATATTCCCAGACGCTCCATGTATGGTATATTTACCTACATTTGGGGTAAATGTTGATGAATCTTGCAGATATGGATATTCCATAATCCATCAACATTTACCCCAAATGGATATAATATCCATCAATTCCATATGATATTCCCAAACATCTTCCATAATCTTCCCATGTGGTAACTCTCCTCCACGTGCCGTGCGGTTAAGGACACCAGCTTCGCTGCGGTCAAGGAGCACTTGCTGCAGGGCCGACCTTTCGTGGTCACCGATGGTGCTCGGGGCTTGCCCATGGCTGTAGCTCGGTGCTCGGGGATGTCGGGGATGTCGGGGATGGGGGAGCTCAGCAAAGTTAGGATAGCAATGGTCAAAGTGGTGATTTAATGGGATTTAATAGTGATTTAATGGGATTTAATAGTGATTTATAGTGATTTAATGGGATTTTATAGTGATTCAATGGGATATTAATGGGACTTGCCCTCTGGTTATGACTAACATAGCCATGGTATAGATGGCCCATAGAAATAGATGATTTTCCCAGCTATAAACCTCCATTTATTAAATAAGGGATTTTCCATGGCTATGTTAAATAAGCAGATGGTAAGGCTTAAAAAACTACATGATATACCTGGCAATGGCCAAAAACTCGGAGGTTGAAGCAACTGAAGATTGGGACGGAACCTACAAGGATGAGCTAGAATGAAGCCTGACCAAGATGACATTGTTTAACAAAAACATAGGGAGACACCTGGAGATGGAGAGAGAGCTCAATGCAGATCAGATCAGGTGAGTGGTGGCTGGTAGTTGTGCTCAGTCCTCAAGGCCTAAAGTCCCTGTAGTGGAGATATCCCCAATTCAACTCAGTTGCCGCGTGTTTAAGAGCCATCTTGGAAGCAGAGGATATCACAATGCAGGTTTCCACATGGGGCTCCCAGTAGAAAATATAGGAGTGGAATTTCAACGATCCACAGTTGTAGTGTTTAAGGTGGACGTTTCCTCGAAACCTTCGAGCTGCATGATATGAGGCTTGGGATTGTGACTTTGTGAGCCGAGAGTTCCCACACTCACGGATTCGACAAGAGGGCGGTGAATCAGAGCCTTGCCAGTGGACTGTGAGATCTGTGAGGGGACAGGCAGCTCTGCGGGAAATTATCGTGTTACAGTGATGCTGATGCTACTCTTGTATAACACTGTATGGCCTTGTAGGAGGTAGTTCCCTCATGCCATGTAGGACTTGGTCTTTGTCGTTGTGAAGTAAACAGGCGGGTTGACCGAGAATCAAGAACGGGATGTAACACAATGTAACACATGGATTTGAGAACCCTCCGAAGGGTATCACACCACGTGAGAACATTGGCCAGATGTCCTCTTGGTTTTGTTTGATCCTGCACATGTTCTGTAAGCTGCCAATTTTTGCTCCGAAGTATGTAGAGACAATATATAAGCAATGCGGTACTTCACCAAGGCCAAAACCATGCCTGATCAACAAGCTCAGGGATGTCCTGTAGCAAACAACATAAGGAGCGGAATGGCATCAAAATGAACAGCAACTGGCAGAGCAACGTGAAGCGATACCCAGGTGCGAATGGATCTAGCAGGAAGGGATTCTTGTTGGATATGCGGTTTAACATATTGATTTGAGGCAAAGCAGCCGGAGTTCATGGACTGTTGAAGGACCGATTAAGAAACTATGAAATCTATGAACTATGAACAAAAGAAAACATTAAAAAAACCTGGAGAATCAGAAGCAGATTTCTGCCAGGGACGGAAGCAACCCATGGCTTCCCTCAATCGACTGATTGCGAACCGCGAACCGCGAAGCTGCCAGGCTCGGAGAAGTATCCGCCCGGCGCTCCTCGGATACGACCCTTCTACTGGGACATTGCCAAAGCCTATCAAGATGAGAGGGAACGGACGCTTGATCCATGGGAATCCATGGGAAGTTAGGAAGTCTGAACTTCCGTGGTAAATTGTTGATGAACAAAAGTTTAATCATACCAGATTCTGTTTCTACATTTTGTTCTATTTTGTTTCCCATAGTATTCAGTCGTTAATGCAACTATCAGGGTCAACTTGAAGCTTGGCCTACGTGGACCCATGGATATCCCGATGCCCTGATTCTTCCCCAATTCTTGTTTGATGAAGATCCTGAGCAATGTCATAATGTAGGGGATCATCGGGTATCATGGAAATCCTTTGTGACCAATGGCTTGAACGTGCTCAAAGGACCAAATCGGAAGCCCTTGGATTGAATCTGGGTTCGTGTGATTTGCTATGTCACTGGTTTTAAATGGCCAAGCCGGGCAAGATGTGCCCACCATGTTAAAGCTAAGATAAGTGGCTAATCAAGAAAGTACTCGTATCCCAGCCTGATTTCCCATTGGCCCACAATGCACATTCATGTTTTTTCATCTTTTTGAGTTTTTCATGGAATTTCCATCAATTTCCATGTTTCCACCGTGCCCTTCACAGTGACCTGTTTCTTGCTGAGGAAGTGGGGAAAGGAGCCAGGAAAAGTGGTGCAACAAATTGCGACTCAGCGACGGGGTGATTTCAATGGGTTTCGAGCAGCTACCAAGAATGATGGCCCCTAATGATTACGGGTTCGAAGGCACCAGGTGGGTAAAGGTCTTTGTCAGTTGAATCACCTCTGAATAGTGGGATGAGTGTTGATATGTGTTGATTCTCGTTTGGAGATGATGGGAGAGTTTTCATGCAGGTGAGGAGCAGCAAGGTCCCATATTGGCTGCCGCAGCAGAGCTCCACTGATGCTTGGCTTACCACGGTACTGCCTGGGTATGCGGTCTTAATCCCGGATGGAAACGGATGCTTCGGGTTCAATTCAATTTCTCCACCAATTTTGAAACAAGGGTTGAGTCGATCCAAAAATCATAATTACACACTTTCCATCAAATTCCACAAGTTTGGATTCATTGGTCACATCTTTTACTCCACTCCTATCTGTGATGATTGATTTGCATAGGGACATTGATGACCATTGTGTATCCTCATGTATCACTAAATTAGGTAAGCCTTATAGTTGAATAGTCCCTTAATTTAATTATTGCCAATACGGTGAATTTAGTTGCCCTCCACATGCAACATATGATATCCACAATATCATATCTATCATATAATCATATGTATCATATCTATAATATCCTGATTCATATGGCTTTAGATTCTATAATCATATGTATCATATATGTGTCATATCATATCCTGTATTAAAGCCATATCATATCCTGATTCTATTCCATGAAAATTCCATGGCTTTAGACGTGAGCCGCCAGGAGATGGGTCACACCTCAGAGATGTGGTTTCATCCCAAGGGCGCTGGAGCTCGAGCTCACATGGACGGCGAATGCAACGTGTTTTCTTTTGGGGAAGAAGGTTATGAGTTAAGAGTCAAAACATGTATGAGATTATATGAGTATACATATATCTATAATCTATATTATATATATAATCTATATTATATATATATAATCTATATTATATATATAATCTATATTATATATATATAATCTATATTATATATATATATATATATTACCTCTATATATAATATATATACCTATCCTGGGCACATGATCGCTGGCAGGATCCGCATTGCCGCACCACCGTGTCCTTTTGCTTTTCTGGGGAACGAAAATGGCGCATGATGGACGCTGGGCTGCACATCCCGGGGGATCTGTAGGGGTTGCAGCCTGGTTAGTGGCTGTTTAATGGTTATTCAATGGGTATTTCAGTGCTACAGTGTAAATGGGCTTGTTGATTGCCACTCAATGGCTAGTTCATGGCTATGTAATGGGTATTTAATGGGTTGTTTGTGGTGATTTAATGGTTATTCAATAATGAGAATTTAATTGGTATTTGATGGGGCTACTATCTATGACTAGGCAACATTCTACACGCATGCTTCAACCTATGATAGGTAAATGATAACCGCAAGGGGTTGGAAATTGGTCCTTACATGTCCTTACAACATTACACTTCTTGTACCTGGGGTGTGCAAATCAACCATGCTTTAGACCAATTAGTCATAGAACTCACAAACATCCAAAGTTTCATAGCCTGCTCTTTTGTTTCTGAAATGTATCTATAGGTAGCAACAATGGTTGTTTTTGTTTGCATGATCCCGTCTCAACCTCCCAGGTGCCACCAGCTGTGCCACATCCAGATGGATACTTCGATGGAGAAGTGCCTGTCCTTGGGGATCCCTTGGGCACTTGAGGCTGTTTCAACTAACGGTTTCCTTTGAAAGTAACAGCCTTCGTATGACAGTATATTTATGTATTTTTGTTTTTTTGTATTTCCAGAAAGTCCTTGCTCCATCTCAGAAAGTCTCTAGGCCATAGCTCCAATGAAGGGTGAATTGTTGTTCATTTAAGATCATTTAAGTGACCCTGGAAGCCCAAGGAACTGGATGCTATCCCATAGGAAGTTACGATTTCCTGTTGCAATGTTCCCAAAAACTGGGTGAATATGGCGAAATGTCCAAGCCTTGCGAGCACCATTGCTGTTGATCAAAGGCATTAAAAGCATTACTGTACTGAGCGGTTTGTTGTGAACTACTGTTCTTCAGGCGGCCAGGCGGCTTGGATTGCTTGTCATATTCCAGTTTGTTCCCCGCTCGCTGAGGGTAATATAGAATCATCCAAATTGACTTCGTTTGAACCATATTGAACCAGATCTTCATTTCAACCTTCATTACCATCATTTGATCATGTAGCAACACAAAATTTTCCCCCGGTTGATTTGCTACAAATGTTTCATCCACCCCTTTGACTCTGAGAATTGACACATCTTGTCACCAGCATGAATCTAAAGGATGGGTTTTGAACACGGTTCCATCATGTGTTCCAGCAAGAGTTGATATTGAGCATGTTTTCTCTATTTTGTTCCCTCCAAGAATGTTGAATGAACTTGTTTTTGAACACGTATGACGCGATTCCCCTACAACTATTCTTCCACAACTTTGTTTTCTGAAAGATTATTCCCATGATTCCGACAATAAAATAGGTTTTGAAGAACACATCCCCATATGATCCATATGGCCAAGGATAAAAAAAAACATGGTAACCCTACCTTGCTCTATATTCAGTTGTGTTTCATGAGGGGGAAGAAGTTGGAGGGATTTGCCATTTATGATTTATCCCACCACAAGATATATTTGTTCAACAAGGAATCAACAAGCCATCCAACAATATGAACACTGGTGGTTTGGGTCCGTGATTTGGAAACTGAATGGGATCCCCACTAGGGGATTTGCATTTTGGATGATGACCCCCAATGACAAACATATCTTTCAGGGGGCTGGATCAACCACCAAGTAGTTGTGGATTATGAACATGTATTGATGGTATATAATAGCTTTTTGTATTTACAGTATAGTTTATCTCGGTAATCATCAGAAATCCATTATAGGCCCTTTATACCACCATTAATTGTTGTATACTTTGTATATGTATATGCCACATGGTGGTTTATAAACCCCATCAGCTCTAGTTATATCTACCATAGCCCCTAGTGAAATGTTAGTGATACACCAACTTGGCAAACAAACATCAGCTATATCAACTATTATATCCACCATAATTTCCCATGTATATTTGTTGGTGAAATCCCCATTGTTCCCGGTGAACGACCCATTTTCTGTGGCCAAACGTGTCGTTTCCTGCGGGGTTCGCCAACTCCAAGGGTCGCTTTGCACCAGGTCTACGGGGCCCTGAACGAGGAGCGCCGCTCGGAGTGGCAGCCCACCTTCGAACTTACGGCGCCCAATGGATCTGCTGTGGTGGTCTATCCGGGCATGGTGCATGACGTCCCGGGGGAAGGTGTTGGAAGGTGTTGGAAGGTGTTGGAGTGGTGGTAACTGGGTGAAATCACTCATGAATGGTAATATAAGTAATATATAATATGTACATATATATATAATTGTGACAAGTAGGTAGAGTGTACACAAAATAGAGAGAGAGAATACGTTTGAAACGTTCTAAGGATTTTTTTTTATGTGCATGTAGGCTACCAAGTGATTAATTGCGGTAGAATATTGTTGTGTTGTGAATAGGAGGCCGCCAGGTGCCTTTTTCATAAGGACATGTGTGCAGTAAACCCAATAATGATCACAATGTTGCCAGAAATGGGTGGTATGAAGCACCCCAACCTGGAAGTTTTGTTTCTGGGTGTAGCACATTGCACATGTTTTTCAGCCATGCCATTTGGCACTGTTGTTCGCATGTGTCACTTTAAGTGCGCTTTCGAGGGGCCTAGGGGCACCTAGGCCCTAGGAGTGTCGGCCCGCGAAAATTATAGCGGATGAAACAGAGGATGGAACCAGCAGCACATGGAGATAGACAACTAAGGGTTGACCCACAAAAATAATTGATGATTAATAGCCACCATCTCCAATTTTGTGGTGCTCAATGGAAAATATGTATGCTCCTTTTCCTGATATGATTTACCATACCCCGAAGTTGGGGATGATTTCGCATTGAGTATCCCACATTATTCCAGTTTCTTTTGGCCATTGTCCCATTGGAGCGGTTTGTTTTCATCTCCTGGCGAAAGTCTAGGCCAAAGTCTGTGCTTTTCCCTTGGCTCGCAGCCCTTTTAGGGTAACCCATTCGGTACCCATCACAAACGACGCATACAGATGCAGGAAACTCTCTCCATTGGCGAGGAGTGCTCCTCCTCAGTTTCTCAAACCTTTGAGACTCGGCCGAGATCAGGGATGCACATCCCAGTAACTGATCAATAGCCCCCCTTGCCATCCCGTGCCCACAGTTGTTGAGTTGTTGGCACATCATGATCCATGCATACGTACATGAAGGGCTCACGGTGTTGATGATTTTAGATGGATCATATCTCCATGTTTCTGCACAGTTGTCACCAATTTCACCAAGTTTCATTTGCACTATATATATATAACACATATACAACCATATGTACATAGATCCAAACACGTCCCAACGTAACAATCTCGTGTACCTACATTCTGGTCTGCAATTAACACAACCCCAGATAAAGAAACCCTCAGCGCATGGAAAGACAAGATTTGCAATGTTTGAATTTGACATGAGCCATCCACCCATCGTGCATTTAAAATATGAATTATGCATTTGAAAAAGCAAAGACATGTATAAGAAATGATGTCTCTATCCTTAGGCCCCCGCTCAAAAAGTCCCCGGAAAATATTCCTTACATTTAGGTAGGTCCCCCAACTAAACAAGTATAGTAGTGATTTTAGATCCCACTCCATAAACCAGCCATCAACTAATAAAATTACATATAGCGATAAATAGCGATGCAACACTGTAGCAACTCTCCAAATCAGCCTCCGGTAATCACATGACTTGTTCGATGTTTTTCCCATCTATAAACTACATGAAAACACCATATAGTTCCAGGATTTGCCCGTCATCAGGATAAACATCCCGAGTTTTAGTGCCAGAATTTCCCAAGTTAAAACTTATCAGTTTGATCCATGTTGCCACTCAAACGCCATTTATGTATAGATTTTCCATGGATTTTCCCAGGAACGCCCTGTCCCTGCTGCCTACTTCCGCGCCTTCTGGCCCCGTTTCGCCCTGGTGGGCGAAGACGTGGGCGGTTGCACAGCGGTGGTGGAGCAACTGGTGGTGCTGCGCTCGGCGGTGCGGGCACGGCCGGCGCCCAAAACGGTGGCGTTGAAGGCAGCCAAACACTTCGCACATAAGGCACGGTTGGGGGGTGGAAAAACCTGGGGAAAGATCTGGAAAAACCTGATCAGTGCTGGGAAAACCATGAGAATCCTGGGTAAAGCCCAGGAATTGCTGGGGAAAACCGTGTTGTTTTTTGTTTTCTAGGACGAACTTTGGGATTTTAAGGCTAGGAACCTAGCGAAATAGGGTGAACTGACAGGTGACTGGTAGGTGCTCAGCAATCCCAGATGAAACTTTGGATATCCTGGCCACCAGAGACAAAATAACTGGAAGCAAATAGGAAATACAAGCGATGAAAGCCAGGCAGCAGGAACCAATTGAACATTGTGAGTTGTGGAGGTGTAGCTATCAGAAAGTGGTGGTTGAGTTGTGTTGCAGGTGGATTGAGAGGAATCTTTGGTGAGATAGTATTATTCATATTGTTCAAACATGGAGGGTACCAGTACCCCAATTATTCACGTCGCTTCGCGACGGCAACCGCCCGCACCGCAGCGTTGGGCAGCCGCTCGTAACTGCCAATGATGTCGGCCATTGAGACCAAAAACATCCGAAAGTACTGATTGTCGGAAAAAAAC
>Ga0126342_10000325_pt1 | contig 47431 bp, 36 predicted proteins | sample Cyp1metagenome_FD_92528 | JGI IMG/M metagenome (GOLD analysis project Ga0126342, IMG submission 92528) | Coral microbial communities from Lord Howe Island, Old Settlement Bay, Australia - Cyphastrea 1 metagenome | ecosystem: Host-associated > Invertebrates > Cnidaria > Coral ...
ACTGCTGTAAAGAGTTCACTTTTTGTTGAAACCGTTTACATTTAAGATTAAACGTTTCAACCGGCCCAAAAATGCAGAAATCCCAATCGTACAGAATTTTCTGTACTTTGGAAGGTCCAGGTATGTTTAAATATGTTAAAATGGGGATGCCTTGCTCTGAAATTCTGGGGTCATTTTATCCCATTTTATCGACGAAAACACCTCGCAACCCTTTGCACACCACCATAGTTTATAGTTCGATAATATTTGTGGCATGTTTGATATATCTTTGAAAATGGAGCAGATAGCCACATAGCACCTAAACGAAACATTCACGGGGGATACTTCAGGCTGAAGGCTCTGAGGATGACGAGACATGGTCCTGAGATTGACAACAGTATTACGCATCCAGAAATATCCAGAACCAGTGGCAGTGTATCTGCCGCATGATATGCTATAGAATGTCCGCATGAAAAACAGCACGCACACGCACACACACACACCGTGTTCCCATTTGCAGTATTCACGCTGCTGTGTAACTTAATAGAATAGAGAAGGAACTGGAGGGCGCAGTGATTCAGCATAGTTAATATATAGGTTAATGATTACTATATATCTAGTATTATTTAGTACTGTGGTCATTTTACTTTGCAGCCTTCCATGTCATGTTTGTCATCTTCACCTGTTTCCATTTCAGCCGAAGCTCGATTCAATGTGCTTTGGTCAAGTTCGCGGCAATGCCTGCGCCGCTGCAGTGGCAGCTGACCAAGTCTGGCAGTGTCAGCAGCAACCGGCTGAAAGAGCCTGTGGGTTTAAGATGGTTTATATATGTTTATATAAGCTCTTTGGCAAATTGCCGGTTCATTCAGCGAATACCTTTCCACCAACGGATGTGGTAATGTATATAACACTTTACTCGTTTGATACTATTCTATCTCGATAGAAGATGTTCATTTACTCCATGAGGCTGGTCACTAGTTTGACCCAATAGTATAACACCATCTCAACTCAACAAGCTACTTGGCCGACTCAATCCAAAAGTGTCATTAATCACTCAACATATCTCAACGTGTTAACAGCTGAGCGCACCAGAACCAGAATAACGTGAGAGCTTACTGTAACCCATCAGGCAGCTGTGAGAAAGCTTCTGTTCAGGCAGGATTGCTGTATGGCTGCTTTGCTTCCTACGGCGGGTTCAGGAAGCGTCAAGGTATTGACGGAGCCTGGGAAACTTCGCCGGGAGAAAAGGACCGAAGGATCCGAAGGGTGTGGTACTCTTCCATGGGGGCGCTTTCCTCACAGGACATGCTAAGTTCAGCTGGGGGGACCAAAAAGATGTAAAAAAATATAGTGTGCGCATGTGTGCGCTGCAGGCACGTTTGTGAATGAAAATGGAAGCCAGGACTTCGACTGGAACAACAAAACATAACAAAAGTATAGAACCAAAGTTTAGGGATACTGTCATAAATTCAGCCATTCCATAATTATCTCAAACGCGCTTCATGAATTTTCATGATGCTTCATGCCAAGGAAACTTCGATTGTGGCGATGGACCTTGAATTTGCTGACATGGCCAATGGCTCAGGATGTGCAGCGAACACAAAGGCATGCAACCCCACAGCCCCACAGGATCCCCACAGGATCCCCACAGGATCCCCACAAGATCCCCACGGGCAGTGCCAGGATGTTTGAGGGTGCCATGCCAGCGGTGCTTGGTGCAGCTTTGCCGTGTGCTGTTGCTTGTCCGACCGTTGCAAACAATCGTGGAATCAGCCAACTGGTTGGGAAAAACTTACAGTATCACAAGAAGACTAAGAAGATGAGACTCCGTTTTTTAAGTGCCAAGGCTGCCAAGTGCCATGCCCAATGTTTGCCTTTTTGCCAGTTTGTCATAAGAACAGGCCGCATCTACATGTGCAATCTATATCATGACTGCTGCATACTGGTGTCTTAGGTTTTCAATGCATATCCCGAGTGCGGAAGCCATTCTGTCAGACTTCGAAGGCAAGAACTTCTTGAGGACTTTCTCCTGGGGTGCAACTGCAAAAGTTGCCTAGACTCACAAAGATTTTGGAGTGCGGCATTCAGTAAAGACTTGACAAGACTTGGCTGTCAGGACATGGCTGCAGCTTGCATTTCTGAGTTGAGTGGCGCTGCAATCCACGGGCGCCAAAAAACGCTCCGGCCTCCATTCGACAAATATTTCAGCCATTTTCAACCTATGCCCTTGACGGATCTTGTCGGAAAGCCAAACTGACCACAGAAGCAGAGCAGCGTTCAGTCCTCTGCCATGCCGCAGCTGGAGTCTCAAGGAAGATACAAACATTGTGCATCATTGTGCACCTGTCCAGGCGAATCCAATTTGTATTTTGGGTGAATAGTGGTAGGTACAGCTCTCCTCGAGAAAGATCTATAGACAGTGCTGTTCAAGCCAGCAGGATGGGGGACAGGCCATTTGCGCAGAGAAACAAACATCACTGCTGCCAGCCCACCTTCATACTCTGGACATCTCTGGACATTTCTAGACTCTAGAGACTCTAGACCAATTTTATGCAGTGTTATAGGACGTTATAGGTCATTGACATTGATCATTATTGCATGCTGCATGGCGCCAAGCCGTTTGTCATACGACCTTGCATCGTGTTTGCATGGCCAGCGCGGCCAGGTCGAAACTGTTCACAGTCATGCTGAAGTGATGTGTTTTTGGGTTTGTTGCCTGCACACTGAGAAGAACGTGAACTTTGGAGCCTGATCATTGGCAGCAAAATTTGCTGCAAGCGCAGGCTCATTCAAAAAATACAGTCAACTTGGCGTGAGGCAAGGTGATTTTTTTAAAGCCACCTTTTGGTTGTTTGGTGGCTAGCCAAATGCCAATGCTTGACATACAGTGACACAGTCTTGGTTGTTTTGTTTGTTGGCATACAGTTTGTGCGAAAATGTTTCCCGTGCCAACTTGAAGCATGAATCTTGAAGGGTAGCTTTGATATGTTCACAAGTGTTGGGCGCTTCCGTTCCAACTTAGATTCTGCCATGCGGATCCACACGGGTGATTCCCAGCGAGAGATAGGGAGAGACATGTGATTCTTCATGATACGTGGAAACGTTGAAAGCCTGTGTGTATGTGTGTGTGTGTGTCATTTGTATGCATTTGTAGGTGGAAATCACGCCTTGCCCCAGTCCTGTGGTGTTGAAGCCTTACCCTCCCAGAGTGAGTGACTCATGAGTTTTTCAGCCCGTTTGTCGACCGAATCTCTGTGCTACTGTGCTGATTTCGTCCGAAACTTCAGTCCACACTGAAGGTGGAGCAGGAGTGGCTGGCCTACGAAATTGGTTCGGAACCTCAGAGTTGGACGACAACGCATCAACTGCAGTCGGTCGCAACAAGCTGCAGCCCAATGGCCAGTAATTATTGCCAATGCAGATGGATGCTGAGGGGACACCACATTATGGGTTCATTTCATGAACACCAGTGAGAGAGAGAGAGGGAATGTTTCTAAGGTGCAAGGTCTTTTAAGATGCAAGGATATGCAAGGTTCGCGGACTACGCATTCACAAAAGCAACCATTCACAAGAAACGGCGCACAGTTTGCAAGGCACCACTGCCACATACTGTAATGTTGGTCAGCGCTGTCCTTTTATTTTTGTCGCCGCATTTCCGCAAAGTTTGTGTTGTTCGGAAAATCACAGTGGTGCTGCCTTTCTCCCAGTCAATCTTTATTTTGCTCTAGCTCTCAAAGTGTTTTACAGAGGTTGGGCATGGGAAAGAAAGCGTTCAGAACTTAGAACCCAGCCCGCTTTGGCCTTGAATTTTGATGGTGCATTTCCCTTGGAGGTTTGCCACAGGCCATCACAGGCCTAAACAAATTCAACTCAAAGATACAAGAACTGGCCTAAACTTGCCATCAATTAGCAATCAATCACCAGCGCCCCGGACTTCATGACAGGTCACCCCAGCGTTTCCCTGGAAGATCAAATCCTGGAAGTGTTTTGCTGCCAAGGTCCAAAGTAGATGCTTCAGTGGCACGTGCCAAGGCATTGTGCAGCTTCAACTGCAGCATCAGCTGCAGCGGAATGAGCAGCGAGTAGCGTTAACATTGCCCATGATACACCGGGGCAGCATCATTGGTTCAGGGAAAGACTTCAAATCATTTGGAGAAGATGCGAACTATTTGTGGTTGTTCCGTCGGTTTGTGCTTTGTGGGCATGAGCTAGCCGGCAGCTGAAGAAGACGTGTGTTGCTTACTGTAAAATGAGCTTCAAACACTCTAGCCTGCGGTTCAGGCAACAAGCTTACAAGATTTCGCTTCCGCGGTATCGATGCCTGGACAAAAGCTAGGAGGGACATGTAGAGACAGCTTCACCTGCAAACTGCTGAAGATCTAGTTGCGAATGCCATGATTTGTTCCAGTGCGATGCATCAGCTTTCCAGATCCAAGATTTGTTGCCTCAATTTCTTCTGAGCCGCTGGTTCTCCATTCAAAGCTCTGCCCTGGGCCGCATTTGAGGAAACAGCTGGCACAAAAGCAGCGGCTAGTCCGTACCTTCGATGTTGGTGGCACCGGCGTCAAAACCGCTGCTAAGTGGAAACTTGGGAGTGGCCAAACCCAAACCAAGATGATATGATGCCACTAGATGCCAATAGGACAATAAGCAGAGATCAGTCCTGTTGATGGCTCTTGGATTCAAGGCTCTCTTTGCTGCATCGAGTCTGAAAAGCCTGATGGATGCGGCTGCAGCAAGCGAAGGTGCAAGACTGCCGCAGTTGCAGCTCCTTTTCCGCTGCTTTGTTTTCCATTAATTTCCATTGGCATGTGCAAGTGAAAGTAGAGCCCAGGATAGGCGAATGGATGGAGGTATGCGAGATCATAAGATATCTATGAAGATTATGAGGATGGTGCTGAGAAGATCTGAGAAGCATTTTCCTGCCAGATGGTGCTGCAATCCCTGCCGCATTTCGGATGCCAGGTGAATCTCCGGAGCTGGAGTGGATCGAACCTCCAACACAGCTGGGAATGGTGCGACCATATGCGTGGAGCAGATGATGCAGAAAGATCAAAAGTTGAGAGATGTTGAATTCATTCAATGATGTTGAGAGGTCCTGCAAGGTGTTGAGATTTGCCTCTGCAGGCACCGGGCGAAGAGGGCTTTGATGCCTGGTTGGCTGCAGCCCTTCCCAAGTTGCAAAATGAGAAGGCTGGCTGATGCCGGCCCACTTGGGCATGAGTGTGAAGGTCATGTCCGGATCATTCACCCAATATCAATCAATATCAGATATATCATATATCAGCCAGAATCAGCAAGTTTTCCAACAACATCTTACACATTTCAAAGTGCCTTGAAGCAACTCATTTCTTTCCAAATGTGGCAGGCCAATGGGCAGGTCGTTTTTGGCGTCTCCACTGCAGGGGACATTGAACATGCCACTGGTGTCTTACATGTCTGGCTCCCCAACACTGCCCACAGATATTCACCTGAAAGCAGCATAACGGGGCTATTACTGGAAGTTATTGGTTGTTGATGCTTGTTGTGTATCAGCATATTCATATACAATATATATATATACAAAATGATTGTGTGTGTATTTGTCTATTGTTGCTGTTTGTCAGGTAAAGATATGCAGCTGAAGCTGTGTGAGACATAGTTCAGCTATGCTCATCTGAGAGTTGAGAGCTGCCACCAAGGACTGGTGGTGTGTGGGCGGGCATCCACTGCAATGGGAGGGACGTCCTGATCCTCACGTGGCAGATCTAATGGGATTGCCACGTCCATAGCTCAGCTGGTGAAATGCCGCATCCAAGACGTGCCATTTTCAGATTAGATTAGAATAAGAATAATTATAATAGTAAGAAGAATATACATTATATTATATATTTCTTATATGTGTAATGTATATTATTTTATGCGAATGGATTGAGTTATGTAGTGAACAGACCAATGCACATTTATGTGTTTTTTTTCTGTGTGTGTGTTGTGCTGTCCATACTTTTTGATGTGAGTTCCCGTTCCAGGCGATCGGACATTCATTCTCCATGATGGTTCAGCACATCTGCCAGGGCCATAGAGGTAGATTCGATGGATACAGTTGTTTTGGACTTTCGAGCAGGGGCCAAAAGTCATGAGAAATCACCACAACCAATGGGACCAAAGGCATAGAATTACAGAACGTGTTTAACGAAAGATCTTGAGGACCAGTGAGAGCAGATGAAAGCAGTGCAGACTATTCGAATCATTTGACCAACGCGGGTGGCGTGTCGTTGTGTGCCCTGAGTTTGGGATGCTCTCGAAGTATTGTTCCACCACCGCAGCTGGCGTGCTTTTCAGTTTGCCTCCCAGTTCAACGATCTTCCGGACGCTGAATTCAGTGAAGTACAATGTCCACCAAGTCACTGTTTTCTGGTCGGTCCCGTTTATGTTATATGTTCCTAGGCTGGCACCGGTGTTGGATTTGGAATCTCGGATGAGGACGGTCTGCAAAACCTTGAATCCTGCATCCTTTCAAGACGGGGTCGGGCGCACTGCAGAGACAGGGACTGCTGAGCAGATTGCAGGAAGGAGCGGCGGTGGATCCATCTTCTCCAGTAGGTGTGGCCCCGTGGCCATCAGATCCTGTTCCAAGCTGTACCAAGTTTTAAAATTTCTCAAACCTACAGTAGATGATTTTCGTTGACAACCTACTGACACTGACCTACGGGGTCGTTTCGGCGGCCATCGCCGCCTTGGGAACTGCAGTTAAGTGACAGGTGCTCGAAGCCACAACCTCAATGGAGTGCCTGTCTCTGGTGCCAGGCCCGTCAGCTGGTGGCCAGACGGTATTCATGTAAGTAGGTTGCCTGGCAATTTCATGTGTTCAATTTTTAACCTGACCTCTCTTATCCCTTCCTGGCTGTTTTCTGCCCTGCTCAGTTACCGTGGCATTTGGCGCGATTGGGTCTCGGCCACGGATCATGTGGACGATGTTGAGAAGGTGATGCTCAAGGAGTTTGCCACTATGGCAAGGCCTTGGAGTATGCCATGGGCCTCTTCCTCAGTCTCAATGATGTCGGTATGTTAGGCCAAGTGCATCAGCAAAGGGAAGTGTCTCAACATGTATTTATGGTATATGTATGTAAGTATATGATAATGTGTTGATATAACGGATGCCAGTGATAAAAAGTCCGGTCACAAATTCGCAAGTCCTTTTTGGTCCAGTCGTCAAAGTGGCCAGGGTCTAGTCCTCACTGGGTTCCACCATTCTGATCCATTCCGCAGGTGAGTTTGGTCTTGGGCCGCCGGGGCATGGAACTCGCTGAAGCAGCCTTTGGACAGGGCCCTAGTTGCTCAAAGTTTCACAATGGTGAAACGTTTCACCAAACCCATTCTGATGCATTCCGTTTTGTCAGTCAGGTTGTCCTCCTCCAGAACATTCAGATGAAGACGGAGCAGGTGTGGAAATGGCAGTAATATGATGTAATATGAAGGCGCTAGAGGTGTGATTGCGCAAGTCAGCTACTTTATGTTTTGGGCGAGCCACCGGCCAGGAGTCAGCAATGCTTTAGTGTGGAGATCCCAGGGCCCATGGCATGTGTTTTTGCCGTAATATCTTGCCCTTTGCCAGTTTACAGTTTACTGTGGATTCCTTCTGCCTACACCAGGCGGGTGGCTGCCTCACAAGCCTATGCCAAACAGCCAGGAAAACCCAGCACATCCCAGCTGGCACGTGACTGTGAGTCCAGTATGACGGCTGAGGTGGCAGCATTTCATTCACACCCAGTCAGTGCCCTGAGCGGTGGGACTGAAGGCATGTACAATCATGTAAATGTATGTCTCATGCTTCATTAGCACGAGGATGCCAGGGGGTTCCTCAGTGGTGCTGAGGTTTGTACCCCAATTCTGCAGCGTCCGACGACACCAGGTGCAAATACCGCACGCAGCTTTCACACCCAATGAGTACCGGGCAACTGGGCACAGGGCAATACAGAGCTTTTTTGTTGGCAACTGCGATGGCCGAGCTTTTGATGCCTCGGAAGGTCAGGCGCATTTGTTTTGCTGGCGCAGTGGTGACATCAAATTGGCCTAGCATGCAGGAGGCAGGATGGCAGGATGATCCTTTGCATTGATCCAAAAAGGTGCAACAAGACCTGCATGAGTCCTGTCAGGTGCTTGTTAGCCCCTCTGGAGCTTGGATCTTGGATAATTTAACTATATATCTTTTCCGCTGCACAAAGTGCTGCAAGAGAATGAGAAAGAAACCCAGGGGACTGCAACATGAGATATTTGGAAATGTGTCACTTCGAGTTGAAGTCGAGTTGCTATAGACACTTGTTTGCTTTGTTTTGGCTCAAACTCAGGCAATAGGGACCGCCAATAGCTTTTGAAAGTGAAGACAAAAGCGCAGCCATGGGTGAGTTCACAGTTCGCACCCGAAAGTTCCTGAACAACCCCTTGCTGGGCCGCAAGCAGTTCGTCTTGGATGTGATCCATCCGGGCATGGCCAACGTCTCCAAGAAGGACTTGGCTGAGAAGCTGCGCAGCATGTACAAGGTCCATGACGTCCAGTGCATCCAACTCTTCAGCTTCAAAACAGCTTTTGGAGGTGGACGCAGCAGTGGTTTCGGCCTGATCTATGAGAACCTGGAGAAGCTGAAGAAGTTTGAGCCCAAGTATCGTTTGAAGCGCACTGGCTTGGGAGGTGAGAAGAAGGGACCTGGACGACGTGCCAAGAAGGACACCAAGAATCGTATGAAGAAGGCCCGAGGGAAAGAGAAGGCCAAGGCCGGCGCCAAGAAGTGAGCCATGTGAGCTTTTTACGAAGCCATCCAAACGGCAGTCAGAACGGCTGGATCCCTGTGAAAAAAGATGCGGTCGAGTGGTCTTTCTTTGGCGCATTAACGTGCACTGCAAATCTTCCGCTGCCAGCATTTCCTGTAAGTTGCAGCACGTTCATGAATGTAAATCATTGTAAATCCACCCCGGCCCAAGTTTGCCCTTTGCCCAAGGAACTTGTGTGTCCTGAGGGTTGGGAGCTCAGTGCTACGTCCATGCTGAAGACGTTGAAGTTGCAGACTTGCATTGGACGGGAACATGATGGAACATGTATTTTCAGATGAGCATTCCAACGCAAACATCCAGATGGATTCAAGAGGGTATAGCCGGACTTCCTGCAAGGATCTGACAGTCTCAAGATGATTTTGGTTCTAGTTCACAACAACAAATATGATCTTCAGGAGTCGAAGATACTGCATCCACCAAGAAGCTGAGAGCTGAGACGCACGCGTCGATTGTGCTATGAAGTCAGGAGTTGGAGTCAGGATGTTTTTTCTGCAGAGGTTTTACCATGTTTGACCCATGTGAACCGCCAACAGTATCCAACAGTGTTTGTGCCCAATGCCTTGGAATCTTTCAGCCAGAGCTGATGTGTTCATTCATTGGACAGGCGTGGCCGCAGTGGCAAGAAGACCAATCAGGAGTCGTGGTGAATTGCATCGTTGAAACATGTGTTTCTGGGAGACTTGGCATTCTTTGGTCCATTTGGATCCGGTACCATGAGTATTTCTGAGGGCTCTTGCCAGTCTCGACTGTGATACTGGATGATACTGTGCATACATTTCGAGTTCTTGTGTTTGGGAAGGCGCCCCAAGCTCTGAGTGTGACAGAACTCAGTCCATGTGATGCCTTGCAGTGAAGTTTTGATCGCTTGAATTCTTATGATTCTTAATATGCTCCACCAGTTTGATTTACGTTCCATTGGCGATTGGAAAAACTGAGAAGGATTGGTCTGGATAGGTATGGACAGACGAAATGGCCTGGCACTGTGAGGCTGCATACGCGTCTAGTCTTGGAACGATCATGTGCAGCATTCATGGATGATATGGATGTAACGTGTTGATCTCTATGCAATGCTGCAATGATTTGCAATGCCTAGTAATGCATGTAGGTTCTGTGGGTTTTCCATGGTTTTCCTGATCGTTGTCCGGAGTCCCTCGGAGTGACTTGGAATCCCTTGGCTAAGGTCTTACCATTGGCTCCTCAGGGCTCAGCCCTTATCGGAGCAGGGATCTATGCTTTGGCAGGCAGTGCAGGACTGGACATTGCATACACTGCATGCTGTAGCTAAGGCAGCATACATAGAGCGAATGGCGAATGCATTTAGAATACCACCACTGTCACCAAGCATTTGGAACATTTGGAACTGACTCAGCTGTTTGGTGTTCTTCATTTTCATGTCAGACTTTCTGCCCTTGGCCTTAGCAATTCTTTTGCTATATTTCTGATGGTTTCGGGTAGAACGACCGCCAGGAGCTGAAATGGGCTTGTGGGCAAAGTGACCAACCTCTGCCTGTCAAAGAAAAGCCTGGAAGACCGGGTGGCACGCCATGGCACGCCCTTTTCGCCATATCTGAAGTTGTCCCTTTTCAATCACTGCCTGGTATGGCATGACCAATTGAAACGATGTCAGTTTGACCTTTTCTGCCTGTGGCACGGCATGGATCAGGAGGGCAAAAACATTTCTACCATTTCTACAGCCGGGGCACGACTTCTTCTATGGCATAGGTGCATACGTCCTGCAGTTCTTGAGCCAAGCCTATGCGAAAAATCCTAAGTCCTAGCCAGGTAAAAAGTCTTTTAAATGAGTTGCTAGCACGTGTTTAATTAAATCTTTTAATTACATATTAGGACCGGTATAGGCCCGACCTGCAATCTGCAGAGAATGAGGCAATGGAGACATTGCTCATTGACCAGGTAAAGGATGGTAAAGGTATGCAAAGGTAATCTTTACTTTTTCAATTTGCCGGGCGTCTCTACGCAAATTCAAGCAAAACCAACCAACGCTCACTGTAACCCTGTTTGACTTACCATTTGGACCCCTTGGCCGAGTCCAAGATTAGAGTGTCCATCTTCGCATTGACAGCAGCTCTTACCAACCCAACACCATACCAACAAGTTCAGAAAACTCATCAGGGACCTCAGTGGATATTGTCCTTTGCTTCCATTTGCCATGGCACCAGAGCTGGAATCTTGACACAATGGAGGCTGTGCTGTGGCGGAGCTGTGCCTTTCTCGTCAATATTTGCAAACATGTTGCCATCATTTGACATCTTACTGATGTTCCTGAAGGGGAGGCTGCAATGATCAATCCTGGTTCATGTAACCCGAAGTTGTCAAAAATAACTCCCTTCCTTTTTTGCAGCAAATAGATTGACATAGATGTGCTAGATGCAGGTTTCCCCGAGCCCAGCTTCAAGCAGTGGCCAGCAGAGGCAGCGGTTTTGGGGCGAGAGCCCAGACCCCACAGCACCTTGCAGTGGCTCAGGCTCTCACAATCATATTTATCAACATTATCATATATTTCTCGAGTTATTCAAAGCATGCTTCTTCCTGGCAAATACATTCTATTCCGAACCTGGTCTTGAAGTGCATGAGGAATCCCTTTGGCACACACGGTGCAGAGGTGGCAGGGTCAAAATCATCATCAGGAAAGTTTTTTCCATTTGGGCAAACAAGCCATGCCAACCTCCTGCAGGTCAATGCAAACCTCCCGGCCCGAGTCTTTTCTGCTGATTTTCAATGTGAGAGCCCGAGTTTGATCAAGGACAGCTGGGCTTGTTGATACCATTCTCTCTCTCTCTCTCTCTCTCTCTCTGATTCTTTATGTTTTGACAGGAAAAACGGCCGAGATGACGTTGAGCCATTGCCATGTAGTCATATAGTTGGTCACGTCCCCTTAATCCTGATTGTTGCATTTCTTATCCCGTCGGCCTCAGACCTTCAACAGGTTTAGAAACCTTCCGCGGCTACTGCACAGTCAGGAAATGAGATGAAATGAGATTGCAGAATAATAGCCTGCAATATGCCACCCGAAATTATGGGACCCCACCAAATGCCAAAGCATGTCCAAGAGGCAAAATCGGGAATTCAGAGCACGAACTTCGCAAAATCCTACCTGCACGTTTTGCTGGACTTCATCATATTACCGGGTCTCGCGTCCCTACTCAAAGTGCAGTTTGATCCATGCTGGTGGCCAACGTACAATGTTTTTGGGGTGATTGTTGGCAGGTATGGTCAGAGTGGAAGTTGGTGATGTACATCACCAGGACTGGTTTGGACCTGCGTTCGCGTGTCTAAGGTCAGCAAGAAGCAGAATTTTGGCCGCTCAGCTGAGTGGCTCTGTGGGATGCGATCTTCAAACGCACAATCGCAGTGCAAAATCGATACAATGTCCCAGATTTACTACAACTCCAAGATGTTTTGGACCACCAAAAAGGAAACGCGTCATTTCGTTTCCAAAATGGTTCTCATGTTTTTGGTTTGGGAGACCATTACTATATATAAATTGTTTAAAGTCCAGTTAACCGGTTCTGACTGCAGTTCACCCTTTGGCTGTTAGCTGTGCCCAGACAACCAGGCACTTTGCTTCGATCGGCATGCGCCTTTGGTGTGTCTGAGGCGCTTGGAAGCAGTGCAGGTGGCACACGGTCCTTCATGGTCCTTTAATAACCACGATCTCAAAATATCTAAAATCTAAAAATATGAGAGATCTCAAAAATCGTTCAAAGGTGATTTGCCAATACGAACCTGGCAGGTCTTGGTTGTTGGCGCGAAAAAAATTGCGTGCGGCCCTGAGAGCTGCGGTTCGGAGCAGCGGGATTGCTTCAGCCTTTTTGGCTGATTGTTTGATTGGGAATCCCATAGGCCAAGTTCCTCCATGATATTTTTTCTGCACACCAGTAAGATGACACCAGGATAATTACCAGCCCCAATGTCCTCCACTCACCTCTCATTCATGCCCTATCCTTGTCCTGAAACGGATTAGTATTCACCTGATCGCCGAGGACCTTTGGAAATCAAGGTACAATGGCACACGCCGGATGGCCAAACTTGGGATCAATTGTTCATCTGGTACAAATTGGAAACCTTCCAGATGTTGGGAGATGCTAAGGCCAATGTCCGGCACTTCGAAACACTTCAGGCCCGGCATATATATATATAATTATATATATATATATATATTATATTATATCATATTATATATATATAATCATAATAATTATGTTGATATATGATTTAATTGTTGGAATGGAGAAGCTGGAGACCGCACAGCCACACACATGTGCGCTGGGACAAAGTGTGAATGACCAACAGATCTTGGGTTCAAACAGCATTGAAGGCAAAGTTGCCAAAAGATGCCAGAAGGACATTAGCCATGGACTCTTTATTTTTATTTTTTATGTTGTCTCTTTGGGGCCCCGGAATGCTTTCAATTCTATGAGGCAGTTCAATCTTTCAAGATGTTCAAGGCTGCATTGGATCAAAAAATCATCATCAAGACATATCAATACCGTTTGCAGCTCTCCACAGTCTCTCCACCATGAAGTGCCTGAACCTACAAACTTGGATGTCGTGCTGTCGTCGCTTGAAGACTTTTGGTCAGGCGGCCAAAGCTGAGCTTGCCGCAAGAGGTCGGGGATTGCCACTGAGTCAGCAATTGCGCCATTTTGCGGCCAACACGTTCTTTTCCGAAGCAGTTTGCATGTGCAACGCATGAAACCATGAAACAAACTTGAACAAAGTGCAGAGCTTGTCACTGATAGCCTGATAGCCTGTTAGTTCCACCATTGTTTTGACAAAGAACCCAGAAAAGCCATGGAAGCATGCCCGGACACCTTTGCTGAGCAGAAAAAGCGATTCTTTTTTATTGTGGAGAATTTTTGGAGGAGCTCGAATTTGCGGCATCGAAATTGATGACACCGCGCAAGCTGTGAGGACCTAAGCAAGCTGTAGATTGTGAGGACGGTCGCCAGGATTCCAATTTCTAATTTGGGGTTGCATCTTGCACCCAAGTCAATAGAATTTCCACCAACACCAGACACATTGAATTTCCTTTCTGAGATATTCTATATAATTTCAAGACCTGAAGAATCCTGAAGGTCTTGTGGCTTTTAGAATAGATTTCTGTGCTGAGAGCCGACTTTCCACCTTTTTCCCCTCTCAGACCTCTTGGATAAGTCCCACCATGTCCCACCCAGACTGTGGTGACTTGGGGATCAGGTCACACAGCATCCCTTCACCGGTTCCACGGCCTTTATGCTGGGTAACGAAGGTGTGTAAGAAAGCTGCGATTTTGCTGAATGCATGAACGGCCCACGGCAAGTTTCTGAGAAGATAAGTATATGATATAAGATAGATAGTACTATAACTAATACTTTAAGTACTTTGGAGTTGTTCAAATACAAATAAATTCTGTAAATGTTTGGCATACAATTCTTTCCCTTGGCAGCGCGCTTTTCACAGGTGAAGGCATGTCGCAGGCGCAACGAGAAGCTTGTGATTTCTTCGTCTACATCCCACAGCACACAGGCGATGTGCCCAATGGATTTTCATTTCGACTCATGGCATTGCACTTTTCGGGGCACACCAGGGCAGCTGACCCCTGTGCCAAAAGCAGCCACGCCAGGAGCCACAGCCTCGCTGAATGTGGCCATCGCAGGCTCAATTGTTGTCAGCTCAGGTGGGCTCATCACAACGGTAAAATGTGTTAACATATTTTGGTAAAATATGTTAAAATGCAACACCACCTCCAACCAATATCTTCAGGTCCGTCACGCACAGTCACCACAAAATACCACAAAGTGAGGATGCGGAGCTAATATGCAAGTGATGTAGCAGACAAGAAAACATCTCGGACCATCACGTTTTGCGACTTGCCACGGCTTTGAGCTCCAAGGTTTTACATCATTTTGCCACCTGGGCTGGTATGCCAGAACATCCCAGGCTGGACACCGCTGGGACAACCATGTTGGATTTGCATCATTTGCTGCTCGCTGCAGGAACGGTGAGAAGTTTGTCCTGGAGTTCGGCGCCCTGGGTTGGGAGAAGACATGAGACAGCAAGCCAGCCGCATACTCCCAGAACTGCAATCTAGGTTGGAAACATTTGGAAACGTTGAGAGATAGGCAGTGTCTCGTGAACCTCGTGCTGAGTCCAACCAGAAGCTCCTTGGAAAAGTTCCAAAATCCAACAGAGGCATCGGAACTGCTGGGGACGTTGGTGGATGTTGGTGGCTGATGGTGGTTGGGTATTCAGACTTCAACTATCTTCAACTGGACAGGATGTTTGTTTGTGCACATTGTCAACAGGATGAGGCAAGACAAGTCTGCATTTGTCGGAGCTCAGGCAGAAAGAGAAGAAATGGAACGAAAGCGAACAGAACGAGCAAAGCGTAGAAAGGAATGTCAGGAGAAGCTGGTCGTGCCACATCCAATGCATGCTCGCCTAAGCCATGCTTTGGTGGTGGCAAGAGCCATAATCCCTTCATGGTTACATGGTTTGCTTCCTCGAGGGTGGGTGAGGAGGAGAGTTTTCTGTGGGCTAGTGATGCTAAGACCGCTACCAGTTTAGTTCCACGTTATTCCATGTTCATGGTCAGAGTGCAGCATGCCAAGTCAGAGGAGCCAGAAGAAGATGATCTTCCGGCGGCTGATGACTAGCAAATCGATGGCACAAAACCAGCGAGTTCTTTCATTTTAAGACTGTGCAAGAAGTGCTACCATGCACAAAATGCTAGACAGGGTCATGCCAGGTTTGGTGCTTGAAGATGGGCATGATGTGTATGTTATATATTTGTTATATTATGTTTTGCCAAGATTGGCCAAGTCATAGCAACATTGATCATTTGCAATTTCACTTATTATAGACTAAACTTTGACATGTTTGGATAGTCTCCGCGTGTGTGTGTGTGTGTGTGGGTGGGTGGGTGGGTGTGTGTGTGTGTGTGGGAGGCTGACAAGCGAGAAGATGAATACACTTCAGACATATCATGACATATCTATGATGAAAGCAGCTGTCCGGAGCCCTTCGGGCTCGAAGAAGTTGTTTGGTTTATCCGATCCAAAAATTGTTTGCACATATTTGCGTTATTCATAACCATGAGCTCATGGAGGACTGGTGCGAACGAGAAGGGTCCATTGGCTCCATCCAATTGCGTCATGGTGTTTTTTTCAGGGACAAAATTGCAGCTGCTCCGACATCAGTTATATATTCAAATGTGACCGTTAAAATTGACGCTTTCTTAACTTCACCTCATTGGCAAATCTGTAGTTTCCTCATGTTTCAACAATTTCCTCGTGTTTCCTCCACAGGAGCACTCGAAGGAAGGCAGTGTTTCTCCTACATCTCTTGATTTGGTCAGATCATGGAGTTTCAGCCATTCGTGATGCACACATGAATGAGGTCGATGGGCAGCAAGCAGCCTTTTGCTGCCTTGAGATGACCTGCAAAAAGCATTAAAGGTGTTCTATGATGTTCTACGGTTTTTATCTTCATAGTTTAATAGCAGTCCCATGATAGACATACTCCAGCACAAACTGGTGTGCTTTTGTGAGCTTTTTGCATTTTGTGGGACTGTTTTTCAAACCCTACTTCAAAACAGGGAGCGATATGGTCCAAGTATACCATGCGATGAAGAATGCACGGTGCTGAACTCCATGACAGATGTGCTGGTAATCATAGATAGTCATCAGAATATTCCAAAACCCGGTCAAGATGACAACAGTGAGCATAACGGTTGTGACAGGCTTTTTCGAATCTGGACTTCGACGCGGATCAAGAAGACTCCGCAGCTCGCCTGGCAGAAAACCCTTTTTGAAATTCGCTGATTTGGTGGTTCGTTTTGCTTCCTATTCATATTCCCTCCTCAGCCTGTCAGCTGTCTCTATTCGAATCTTGGTCGCGCATGAGTGAGGGCTCCAAGATGTTCTTGCATTTATATAATATATGTAACAGTACTAGTATATGTAGTGTGTGTGTGTGTGCTAAAGTGACTCCTTGGGCTATCAATCAGAATATATTATATAATAATATATATATATTATATATATAATGTAATATATAATATATTTAATATATATAATATTATATATATATATTATATTTATATTCTATTATATTTATATTATGTTATATTATATTATATTATACATGTATATTATATTGTGTATATATAAATATATCAGAACGCTAATCTGTCAAGTGTTGACATAAATCAGACTTCAAGCGTGGGCCAAGCCTAGCAATGACAAAATCTCAGGCACAAGATGATGCCGAGCTTGATGATTTCGGAGTGGTGCTTTGGGCTGCAATACTTGATGCGTGCGGGCAAGAGACAGGAATACGACCTCTGCTGTGAATTCCGGGTCTATCCGGGTCTGAACTTGATGTGGATTGTTGTGGGTTCTGTTTGAGCCATTTCAAGCGTCCACGACAGTCCAGATTTTGAATGTCAGCATAACTAAATATAATTAAGAGATTTAGACGCTTTTGGGGATACAGGAACACTCTCAGATATTCCGCAGCTTGTGTTATCTCATCTTATCTTGTTGGTTGTGATGCTTTTGACATGGCGGTTGGATTTGAGGACTTCAGAATCTCCAGCGGGTCACTGCTGGAAACGAGCATTGCAACTCGTTTGCATAATCCCCGCTGGAAGTTTGGCGGTTCATCATTTCAAGAAACATTGGCTGCTTGGGGGGTCAAACAGGTCCTAATTGGGAAAGAGAAGAACACTGGACTGGACTTGGCCTTTTCACCCCGTTTCTCCTTGTCAACATTGCATTGCCTTTGCTCGAGTTAACTTCACATTCGGATCAATTGCCAAATATAGTGGGATACAGTATACGCCTCTGTGACTTTGGCCGCCCTAAATCGTCTATAATCTTCTCTCCTGGTTGCTGCTTAAACGTAGGCTGGCGCAGCCCTGCTGACCGCAGAAGTTGCTGTAAGCTCTTCGGAGATGGTTGCAAGGAGCCTATCGGCTAGTATCGACAGTGGCAGGGCTCCAGAAGACATGTCGGCCATCTCAGGGCCATCTCATGGATATATGATATCGTATCGTTGAATCAATCTGATGAGTTTGACACACATGTTTGCGTGGTTGCATGTCCTGGGCTGGTGAGCAGGACGCGAATGAATGTGGCCATCAGTGGCCTTGTTGCGAGCACCAAAGAAATTACGCGCCTACTGTAACTTGGACAGCTGGAAGATGTTAGAAGTTGGAAAAGTGAAACTTCGACATATCGTTTTCTACGCCTCCTCCAGTTACCTTGTTTCAGACCGAAACTTGATGTAATCGCCCCTTATCGTGCTCCAAGCACTACACTTGGAAGAGAAATCAGAAGACCATGATTTATATTATATAAATTATAAACCTCCGACGCGCGCATGAGAACTTGGGAAGGCTCCAGTGGCCTTTCAAATCTCAGGAAGGATGAGGCCACGGAAGTGCTCAATCTACTGGAAGAGACCGAGGAGAGCAGCGTCCAGTTGCAACTGTGTTATCCAAGATATTGAAGCCAAGACTCTGTCTGTAGAGTGCTTCAGGCACCATGCCATGAATCTAACCGCTGAACTATCTTACCTGGGACAGGCGGACAGAAAGCGGTGGCACGTGTCATAGTCCTGACTTACAATGACTTACAGCACACAGCGTTGAATGAAATCACCTCCCAGATTCCAAGATCCAGGAATTTCATGAAATTTCCGGGTTGTTAGGTTCATGGAGCACGGCAGGCAAAATGCATTTCATACCCCAGTCAAGTTCCTTCGCAGGCAGCAAGTTCAGATTACAATCGAACTCCGACAGATCAGAAGGTGGGCAGCCTATCGGATGGTCAGGAATGATTTTTTTCGATTTTTTGGGGCATTCACCATCATTTAATACCTACTAGTACCTGTCCCGAGAATCCTCCAAACCATCCAATCCAAAGCTTCGATGTTTGTTATGTTCCTGCTGATGGCAGTGAATGTGAGGGTGAGATGGTGAGTTATAGATGTTATAGTGAGTTGATGTGTGGGTGTGTGTGTGTGCTTGTGTACTTTTGAATGTGCAGCAGGAAATCTGCACAGACGGAGACATTTGCCAAGAGTAGTATGCAAGGGTTGCCTCACGTTCTTTGACCTTTCAAGTGGTGCCGAGGTCATTGATAAGGCCCTGGAAGTGTCGAAAAAGATGGTGGATGTTCTTGGTATCTCGACTGCTTTCAGTCTTTAATTTACTGTAAGTACTCAGTTCCATTGAGGGCCAGGGCCTCCGCGAGGGTGTAGGATTTGTCCAGATTCTCGACCTCGGGCACGCGGCAGCACCCAGCCGCACCCAGCTTAGTTTTGCCATGCTCTTTGATTGTGCTTCAGCTGCAAGAGCAGGAAAGGCCAAAGCAAGTGACGCTGCCATCAAAGAAAATCTTCGAAGCTTGGTGGCCAATGCTTGGAACTCGTGACTGGTGAAAGACTCTGTAGGGCAAGAGGCAACAGCTGAGCTATTGATAGGAGTAGTAGCGCATAGTAGTGCATCATCAATTTGCCCAAAGCACAATCACGAGATATATGTATTATATATTATATCCAGATATTTCAATTTCATTGTATAATCATATTCAGCCTTAGCCTGTGTTGAACGTTGATAGATTCCCAGTTGATTGGAACATGCCTGCACAGCCCCCATATATTTCTGATCGTACGATTTTTTCTACTAATATGTATGCTGCATACCTGGAGCTTGGAAAAGACGCAAATAACTGTCCTTGTGCAAGATTTCTGACGAGGGGATACATTGGGGGATTTCTATGGATTCCTTGCGAAGGATCTGCAACTGTGCATTTTTTGAATATTGTGGTCAATTTTTTGTATTTGGCACCTTTCGAAAAAAGGGCAGAAATTTCCGCGAAAAGGGCGGAAATACCCAGGCAGAGTCAGCATGACTGTAGAATGAACACATTCATGTTCTTCGGAAATGGACATTCATGTTTATTTTGAAATGGAAAAATATATGACGGAAATATACGGAAATCACACCAAAATCTGCCCTGGACGGAAATGTGTACAGTAACCAATGAATATGGTCCTTGGATTTGATGATATTGTGGTACTTTTGCTGCCAGAGCTTTCTCCGTTTATCATTCACCTACGTTGATTTTTTATTTGGATGGCTATTTAGCTTCTCTCTCTATTCCTGTCCGAAGCAAGGAGCTTTGGGATCGACACATTGTGTGTGAAGTTTCTCTTAGTCCTTGGTTGTGTTCACCTGAGTGCTCAACCTTTAGTGAAGGGGTAGGCTGGCTGTCTGTTTTGAGGGAGGTTGAGGTGCATGCGAAGCCGGGCCCAATAAGGGTTTGGCGGGGTGGCGTCGCCGAAGGTCCGTGTGGAGGGCGCAGTCAAAACAAATGAATATGAAGGTATGGTATGGTTCTTATCATCTCTCATCCTGAAACTGGATTGTCTTTTTCTGGAGGTTTTGTGTTGGATGACGGGAGCAGATACCCGGACTAAGCCTGCATTCGCACTGCACGTTGCTCACAGGATAGCAGAAAACAGAACAGAGAATATCAATGTAAAAGCCCAAGCGGATCATGTTTGTTGAAACATATGTGGCGTCAAAATGACTTTGGTCCCTAAAAATCCTTCTCACTGCACAACGATCTCCTGTCCGTGGACTTTGCCTGTGCCCGGTAGCATTCCTCAGGACAAACAGGGGATCCATTGGTCTACGATGATGGAGTCAACATCTCTGAGGACACAGATCCAGGCCGGGAGGATGAAAACGCAGGAAAAACCCTTCACATAATGTATTATAATACATGTCAAGAGGATACAATATAGGTATTATATAGGTCCTATAGGTTTTCTATAGGTACCATGGCCATTTTCCGGAGTGTTTCTGTGGTGTCAAGCTGTGTCCAGAGTACCCCTCGCCAAGGGAAAGAAGTGGGAGAGTTGACGGAAGGCATTGCCAAGTTGGCGAAGCGGCGTCTTGATTGCACATGGTTGACAAGTCGTGATGTTGCGGTTGTTCTGAGGTAGCCTGTAAACAAATCAACAGATCTAGAAAAGGCGTATCCCCGGCACTGTTCACGCGATTTCAAGATCTTCAAGGAACCATGTTTGATGCCTGATTTCTGATGGCACCAATCTGAACCAGGCGTGGTGACGACAAGATGCTCAAGAAAACTGAGGGAAAGCTGCCAGGAGCTGAGCGGATCACGGCTGCCATCTTGATGTGTGCTCTTCATAGGAACGAACAACTAGATTCTAGATAAACTAGATGACAACAATATAGTCTATAGTAGCGGTGAGAAAAAATTATGCAGCTGCATCAAAATGTACGCGGAAGGGATTGCAGGGCAGAAAAAAACATTCTCCTTGCTGAGTTTGGAGCACATGTCTGCGGTTCAGAACATGGTGGATGGAGCCCAGGACAGAAATCGGGTGCTTTTTTTGACCACAGCAAGATGGGAATTTTTGAATTAGATAATTTAGATAGCAATTTATAAATTTTGCATAGCATTCATTCGCTCCCAATGCCACAAAACTGTCTCAGTCAACCCCATGCTGGATGTTCTGCTCCTTCCCCTGTGTGAGGACACTGCTGAAATTCCAGGCAGCGCCAGAGAGCGAGAGAGAGAGTCACTGTTAGGGAACATTGAGAAATATTGGGAACATCCTGCTAAAGTTGAACTATGATCTTGAATATAATACGCTGATAGCCGTGCAGGTTTTGCTTGCAGCATGGATGCAGCCTTGATGTCGATGATAGGGAATTGCCGTAGCAATAGACTCCGATGCAATAGGGTTCCACTGCGCATCACTGCGCTATTGCAATGAATTCAGATAAATTCTAAATTGCAAAGTATGATTCAATGTTCCAATGTTCCACTGCCCAGCCTTCAGGTGATGCTCGCGAAGTTTTGGACGACACAGAGGACGACAACCTCACCGAAGTCGCGAACGATTTGGCTGTTCAGGCGGCAGAAGGTGCCACTGCTGGGGATGCAGCTCAGTATCACAATGTTATGAGTTTCTTGATGCATTGCCACTTTTCATAGTTTCCCATGCAAGTGTTGTTGCAGTTCCTGCTCCTTTCCTGCGCGCAGAAATACAGGGAACGCAGCCAACATCATGTCCGTGACAATCAGTGAGAGAGAGAGAGAGACCTGGACTGCCCACGGCAATACAATTGATTCCATTGATTCTTCAACTGACGTTGCCAGGAAATGACGAAGCACCAGAAAACTGGGAGATGGAAGAGCTGGATGTGGATTCCATGGATGCCTTCACTCGAGCTCCTTGGTGGCAGCTGCCAGACCGGTTGCAATGTTGTCCCTTCTAGAGATAGGAGTCATGGTACTGCATGCGGATGCAATGATGTTTTTCGGGTTTGAGGAAAGCTGGCGCTTTTTCCGTAAAAGGTTTTGCAATGCTTGCGTTTCATGCATGTGTATTAAGATTGTTCATTGGCCTGCCAGGCGGTTGCGTTGAGCAAAAACAGAACTAGTTTCTATGCTCATCCTGTTGCACCTTGTTGCATCGTGTTGCGCCCGCATCATCCAGTTGCTCCTTGCGATTGGGTGACTTTGGGCAACCGCTGTTTTCCGAAAATATTTGCATTTTTTGCAGCTTGAGACAAATTGAGGCTAAGCTTTGCGAATTTCTTCCCAGTTTGGACTGCAATGCTTGTGGCGCCAATGCCAGCAGCTCCCCGAACTTGACTGGGCCAGGGCACAGGCGACCGTGAGGTGAGTCAAGACATGTCAAGACTGTTTCCTTTTCATGGTAGAGAGTCAGAAGATGTCAGAAGCCACCAGCAACATCACCAACTGAGTGTTCGTAGGCTGGAAGGGCAGGATCACAGTTTAACTTCAACGAGCTCTTTGTTAGAAGTTTCAATAAGTTTCCCCTTTTCCATTTCCTGTTGTTGGCTCAATTTTGCTTAGCATGGCACACGCACGTGCCGGATGCATCCAATTACTTGACATGCGGCGTGGCCCGAAAGTGAAAAACTATTGCCTTGAAAGCCATTTAGTCCTTGCTTTTTGGATTTGTTTGATTCTTTTTGGAGTTTGGTATAATTTGGTCCATTTGGATCCATTTGGTCCATTTTGTTGGACTTCCAAGCCCGTCCAGCACTGCGTCAATTAATGTCAATTTGCTCAGGTTTGGCAGAGTATCAAACCTGCGTGGGGAATGAGATCATGCTTTACCAAAAGGAACGAAAACAGAAAGAGCTGAGGACAAAATACGGTCGCTTGGAAGTGCTTAGTTGAGCCACGTCCTGGGCGCAAAACTGACAATTACGAAAATTGTCGAAATGATGTTAAGATGATTTAAGATTGCAAATTGGTGACACGGAAGGATGGGTTCTCGGAGCCTCCACAATGCAAGTCATCCCAATAGACATGTTCGGCATGACCGCAAGCCGTCCCAAAAGTGGGTTCAATCAACATCCCGAGGAAACGAGGTGGAGCAGACTGTAGAGAATCAGAAGAAGTTCCTTGGAGCGAGAAGATTTTACAATTGCCCCACTTAGTGAATTTCTGGGCCGGGGGCTTGGTTGTTGAGGGAAAGATAGGGAAAGATTGCAGGAATATCTAGTAGTGACTGAGATGCCTTCCAAGCCAGTCAGCCACCAAGGTCCAGGTGCCATGTTCCTTTTTTTTGGTTAATTTTTGGCAATAAATCAAGCAGATTATGGACTCATACGTCCAGGTACGCTACTCTTTCTGATAAACATTTGGAAACAAACGCACAAAGACCTGCCATGCCCGACCCGCTTCACTGATTTTGCTTTTTGTGTGTTTTTTAATGCTCACTTGAACGCTTCTGGGTCCGGGTACCAGCCTGCAAGATTCCATCAGGATCAAGAAACTCAAGCGAGGGGCACTTCTGGCTGCACATGACGCATTTCAGCCACTTGCCAAATGCAGTTTCCATATTTTTTTTGAGGACTTTACCGATGTTTACAGATGTTTACAGGGTGTCAGTGCGGAGATTCTTGCCGCTTGGCGTGGGCCGGTGAGCTTCCAAGTGGTCCAAGGATTTGGGGCGTTCACCGAAACTGGGCTCGTTGGACTTCCGATCCAATGTGGCCATTGGAAGCTCTGAAAGGCGACTCCGAGTCCATCCGAGTCCAAAAGGCTTCTGGAAATAGATTCTATATAAGTAGATTCTAAATAGATGAATTTGATACACCCCATAGAGATCCATAGAGCTGCCCCTTTAGTGAGAGTCAGTGAGAGTGGCGCTTAGCTTGAAAGACTTTTGCAGAAGCAGGGGGAGCGATTTGCAAAGCTTGCTGATCATTGCTGATGCCTCTTCAAGTCATTGAATTTGTTGGAGTACACTCTGCAACAAGGGGAGCTTCTTTTTGCAGGTGAGCCAGCGAAAGCTGGATGGGATGCCTTCACCGCGGATTCCCAGGCCATTGTCTCAACTCACCTCGCTGACTTCCAGACCGAGGCAGTGGCAATTGCCCAGGAGACGGGCCGTGGACTTGATCCAGTTGTTTCATGCTGCTCCGTATGGAGAATATGAAGAGATATGGTACCAACATGTACCAACCCGTCCAAACCCCGCATGTCGCATGATGTGCAATGATGCGCCCTGCATATGATCCAACCAGAATCCAACCAGCATGTTTTTTTGATGTTTTTGGAAATTGTCTTGTCAGGTTGTCATATCTTCCCGCAGGTTTTTAAATTGGGTTTTTCTTACACAGGGAGAACGCATGTTGTTTCTGCAGGAGGAAGGCATGGCCTCTGCCGATACCGTCTATGCAGGACAGCTGCTGTGTTGAAGGGCCACACGGAACCAATGCTATCAATGGTGTCGCAGGGGCACTTACATACACGAAAAAAGAAAGGCTTGGGTCCCATTGTCTAGGGGAGCATTCTGTTTCCTCACAGGGATTAGCACACAGCGGGTTCAGTAGTTCATGCTGGTGGGGAGGACTGAACCAGAATAAGCGTTGGCTCAAAATGATGAGCGCTCTTTGTGTTGTGAGCCTGTTGGATTCCACAAAGCATTTCAAAATGATGTGAATATTTTTCAAGCAGATTGAGTAGCAGTAGCATTTATATTTCCTGGTAACCCGTGGTGTTCCATGTTCTAGCATGTTTGCGTCGCTTGTGTGGCTATCGAGAAGAAATCTGATCAATGCTTCCCTCCTGTCCCTGTCCAGATCACTTGGCACACCATGTCGATGCAGCCACGGAGTTGCAGACTGGAGCAGAAGATCTTATGGCACAAGGAGCACCCAGTTTGATTGCAATGACATGCAATGACTCTAGGGTTGTTCAAAGGTGTGAAGGCCCACCACCTGACCTCAACTGTGCTTTCCCTGTACCATCCTGATCCATCCTGATCCATCCTGTACCTCAGGAGCTGAGTTCCAGGCTAGTGGTAGTGATATGATCGGAAACGCCCAGAACAGTAACTCCGCCAATGCCCAGGGGCTCCAGGGACCTGTTTAGAATCGGCACGTTGAGACTGTCATAGAATCCTATGGACTTGTCATGACTTGTCACTGGCCGGAAAGGGTTTGTCAGTTTGTCTCTTCTCCAGCTAGTATGGTCGCCTTGCAATCAGCAGTTTCCTTTCCAGATTGGCACCTCAGCTGAGGTATGGCAGAAGCTCAATCCATTCAGGCAGACAGCGCGGCTTTGCAGGCCTGGGTGGCAAGGATTCTGGTGATTTCCGGTTTGAAGATTAGTCGAGTCATTCGAGTCAAGACGTGGAAATACGGGTACTCCTGATTTTCTTTGGATCAAATCAGCATACATTTGCATGGGGAAGTAAGAGCTCCTTTTACAGAAGCCAGAACGGCAGAAGCCAGAATGGGTATGGTGGTGCTTGCACACCCATTCTTCTAGTACTTGCCATCTCAGGCATCGGACCTTCATAGTGGTCATCCCAGTATCATTTACTCGAGGCCTGACAGTTCCACACCTTTATCCTGGGTTGGACCGGAATGCCACATCGCAGGAGAGAATGCAACAGACCGCCCTTGACCTTCAGGCCGTTTGTGAGGGCGGCCAAGGGTGTGAGATGAAAGAAACGCGGTTTATTTTAGCCATGGTTTCAGCCACCACCAAACGCTCATTTGGATCATTTGGGAAGGTCGAGGTTAGGGACCTTTCGCCTCCACCACTTGGCAATTAGTTCATTTAAGAACAAAGCCTTTTAGAGGGAAGACGTGATTCTGCTGGAAGGACACCACTATATAACTATATATAGACAAACTATGAGACAAAGCAGGACTTAGAGTTCCAAAGAAATTTGCCCGGAGCGTGGTGTGTTTATGCTGCTAGCAACTGCTTGCACCATCCTGCACCAAGAATTGATGGCGACTTGCCGATTCAGGTTGAGGTTGACAAGTGCCGGCAGCCCATTAATCCATTGACTGGGCAAACATCATGCAATCCAGATGTGTCTTGCGCTGCATGGGAGGCATTGAGAGGGCCTGTCCATGCCTCACACAATCGATCATCATGTTGCAAAATGTTACATCAATATAGATCAAAAATCGTATATGTTTACATTTAATGTACATCCAAAGGTTCAACGTATCCCTGACATTTGGATCTGGCCGAGCCCTTCCCAGCCTTCCCAGCCTTCCCAGCCACGTTGTCCTGAGGAAATTGCACGTCTCACCGGAGAGATGGACACCCACCAGGAAGAGGCATCAGGCATTGCCGATCGTGGGTCTGCACTGGGTGAGGCTGGGAGCAACTGGGGGTAACTGGGGGCTGATGTTTCAACCCGCTGCGGAGATGTGTAGATTTGATGTTTTGACATGATCTGAATCGATCTGATATGATTTGATTTGATATGTGATTGGATTATACTTGATGTTATTACATTATTACAATATATTACAATGTTATTTCCTCATATTTGATGTTGGTGGGTGCAAAGTCCTTCTATTCGTCCTTAATTGATCTTAACTACATAATTAATAATCAATCCTCGCTACTAGAACCACTGTCCTCCTTCCATATGTGATATTTGTTTCACTGGCTTTTGCTGACAGGAAATGCAAGCGCACTCTGAGGAGGCTCAGGAAATGGCCGCAGAAGCTGAAGCCATGGCAGCAGATGCCGAAGAATTGACTCTCTCAGCGAACAGGGAAGATGCAAAGCCTGAGAAGGTAGATACAATAATGTGAGAGGGTATGATACAGTGCTGTAGTCACTTTATGTCACTATAGTGAATGCAAGCAAGATTTGAAATACAAGCATAGATGAGGCAGATCTGGATGATCAGATACAAGAGTCTGAGGTAAACCAAGGTGGGGTATGCACATGTATGTGCGCTACAGTGTCATGGAGGATTCTGTGCCTCAGGTTTTTAGAAATATTTTCAGAGGTAGCTTCCAATAGTTCCGGGTGTCAAACATGGGTTTGGCTGAGTGCAGTTTCGCAAAGAAAGGCGGTCATCGGCCTTGAATTTGGTGTGCAGCGGGCACTTGCTTGAGCATCCTTTGGTGCTTCGCCATGCTTCGCCATGCTTCGCCATTACCCCTGTTATTCTTCTCCATGTCATGCAGCCACCTACCTCCACTGGAGATTGTCCCTATGTTTGTCCACCAAGAATCTACTGCAACAATTGTCCTTAATTACCCAACCAGAGTGTGCCTTTGGAAATTTTGGAATCTACCAGAGCAACCCTATCCAAAGGGCAGAAACTGCGACTAGACATGACCAGACTTAGACTTGTGCTTGATCTGAGTATGTGACAACTGCTGGGCAGCGCCCTCGAGGAAAAACCAGGCCATGACGCTGAAGGACGAAGCGATGGCAGAGCCGCTTCGCTGACATCAATTCCTGTGGGTATCGGCTGGAAATGGCTGGAAGATGTTTGATGCCAACATATGCCAACTCATGAATGTCCCATCAAGCCCCAAGCACTTTGCACTGGGCGGGCCGAGGTATCTCACAATGTTTTTGATGCATAAGCTGTCAGAAAATATCGAACATATGGTAGAGTGATGTAGATAGATCATGATGATTTGATGGTTACTGTATGTTACTGTTGTTTAGTTTGCTCAATGCTCTTCTTAGACAATCTTCATCGATCTCCATAGAAAGCGGCTGGCCTGGTGACGACCTCTCACTGGCCCATCCAGGTGCCAACCGCCATGTCGTGAGGCTTACCTCATCAGAGACCTTGAATGCCGTGGCCGATGAGCTTGTGGACTGCGCAAAGCGCATTGCCCAGAGCATCTGTGCAGCAAGTTATGATACAGTAGGATATATGATATATAATGATATATATATATATATAGATATATATATAGTTATATATATATAGATAGATAGATAATGATGTGTATTTAAAAACACATATAATAATATATATATATATTTACAGCAATCCTTTTTGTCACTATAATGGTTTCTGAGATGGTGGAAGGTAATTAATGATTTGTTGCTTCTGGGGAAAACTTTGGCAAAACAGCTGGACGCAACAGGAGCAAACTGACAGCTCAGGAGTGTTGGAGCTTGCTGCTCAGACAGCCAAGCCGCTTGGCACAAAGGGCCTATTCGATTGGTCCAGGCAAAAGCAAACTAATTTGAGATCCGTAGAAAGCATTTGAATGATTTGTCTCTTACGATGATCCAGCCCGAAACAAACCTCAGTTCCTGTGCCTTATTGAGGTTGATTGTGGTTGCCACTAATTATATGATATTAATATGTGCATATATTTATATAATATATATTTACATACAAATCGTATGGAAGAAGCAGATTCATATATTAGAAAACTGTTCGCAAGGGATCAGCATGATCAACGAACCACCAATGAGCAACCATTGTTGGCAGATCAAAACGGTGCCTACCGCTTGTGAGGTCCATGACCGAACAGATCCTGGCCTTGGTTCCGGATCTTTTCTTTGCATGCTTAGAGGTGAAGCAGAGGAGACGAGACAGATAGGAGATGGAGTGAAGTAGGGGGTTTCAAGACCGAACTGAGAATGGATTGGGCAAATATGATTAATCATGCTGCGGATTGATCATAGATTCTTTTGGATGTTGTCCGCCGCATGGCATGCAATTCTGAAGGCAGCATTGGACATCATTACCGGCTTCGGTTGGATTATCACAGCTGCTCGCTTGAGCTGCTTGGCTGCAATCAGCCGCAGGAGCGCCCACTTCATGAGGGCAATAATGATGTTGACGGAAGAATGGTTCACTGGTATGATGCTGTATGATCTTACATCTCTTGTTTGCATTGTTTATATTGTGTTGGAGTCTTGGGGGTCCTGCTTCTGCTTACATGCTGACAGGCTACAAGCTGGCCAAGTACGCCAGAAAGAAATGGCGCGAGTGGAAAGATTCCAAGAAACAAACCCTGTGTGGCACCTAAGCTGAAGATTTGCTTACTAGCATTTGTTTTTCGAAAGTGATTTTGAAATATGCAGGATGAGTTCTTGTTATATTTCTGATATTTTCTGGTGCTGAATACTGAAACTCATTGGGTCATGCCTACCGCCTTTCGGATAGCGGCACACAGACACTATAAATAGTCATCACTTTTCACCTAGATGATGCCGATCAAAGATACGATGATGATGTCTAAGGAAAAGATCCCCAGATGGACTGCTGCGTCAACAACGTGATGGCCTGGTACGACAAGCAGGTTCTTGGGCAAAGCAGCTGATGCGCCTTCCAATGCCTTGCAGGGACTGGATTGACAAGACCTTATTGGGCCGTTGCATAAAAACTTAGACCAAAATTAAACTTTTGCAGATGACATGTGCTTTGATCATCTTTGATCATGTTTGATCATCTCTGATCTCTGTGACATTTGCATGAGTTCCTGTTGCACATGAGCTGGTTATTGTTTCATTGCTTTTCAACCTAGTTCATACTAGTTCCATGTTTTTGTGCATGTGCACAGCATCGATGCATATGTCTTGAAGAATGTTTCTTTCCGCCACTCAATGCTCACCCAGCATGTCCGTCGGTGAGGTCAAAGTACAGCGTGAGACAGAGGCAGAGTTCCGAGCAGATACCCAGGCTTTCCTGGCAAAGGCTTGATCGTTGACGGGAAATGTAGGAGCCTTTGTTATTACCCCTTGAACGCAGCACAACACAGCCATGGATATAATGTGAAGATAGTGAAGCTATAGTCTGCTTTTGGCCTGGCACCATGACACTTGTTGGATTTGAGCTGGTCAATCCCGCAAATGTAAACATATGTAAACTCAGATTCTTGAAGATTTCGATCCTGAAGGTGGTCTTCAAAGTAAGTATTAATTTCTGTTCTGCTGCCACACATATCTTTGGCCGGCCATTTGCCACAAAAGTAGTGGACTCGCCCGACCGCACAGTCCTTGAACTATCCTGATCAATGCACACCGTGGTCTGTGACTGGATGCAGGGAAGTGCTGAGGGACTGGCAGTGTTTCATTGTGGATTGCGGTTGCCGGTTGGCTTGTTCTGCAGTTCAGGAAATTTCAGGAATCCATTGGTCCATGCTTGTAGGTTTGGAAGGTGGGCCATCATGGGCCAATTCTTTCTCCTTTACCTGTACCTTTTCAAGCATTTTGAAGCCCTCCAGACCTGAGGTGACCATGTTCTCAGATGCAACCGACGATGAGACCTTGAAGCTTGGTGTACTGTAAAAGTAAACCAAGGTGAGATGAGCACTGTTTGGAAAATGTTGGAACTCTTTGTGACTGGACTTTGAATCCTTTAACGTAGCAGTTTCTGAGGAAGGTGCTGATTGCTCGCGAGATCGAATCAGGGGCTCCAACGATCTACACCGTTGGTGCCAGGACGACTCATCCAAGTTGGTGGGATTGGCGGCACAAAGCTGCTGGCCGGTGCTAGCAATCGGTTAAAATCGCCGTGTGCTTCTTATATAGATCTTCTTAGTTCCTTACATGAATAGACAATTGCGACATTTTGAGATGGTCCTTTTGGCTCTGGCGGCAGTTGTCACTGTTCTTGTGGTTGTGATGGTTTCAAACCTCATCGTCTCTCATTCGCGCAGTTCGTTTTGAAAACCAAATTTGACCAATTCTAGTACATACCTATAAACTTCTCAAAAGGCGTTGATCCTTCAAGTAAGGTAAGACGTGTCTTGTCCAGCAGATTCTTTGGCCTCGGAAGGATCTATGGCAGATTCGGCAAAGGCTTGTTCCGGCGGAAGTTTGATGTCCGTTTGGTGGTCTCTCGGATGAGTTTCCTGGTGGAGTTCCCCAAGAAGAAACGCCAGAAGCGGGCAACCGTGCTCCGCTACAATGCAGGCTGCGAGGTGTGCTGGGAAGTTGGGCGGAAGTGAAGCATTGCAGCAACATGCAGCAAGATTACCTATTGCAATTTTACGCTTGTTATGTATACTAAAATACTTTAGTTTCATTTGGAATCCTCTGGACAAGGGCCGGATCATGCCAGGATTTCCTTCCAATGGCTGGGGGCCGACGGGACATCAAAGGACACTTGGATACGTCTTTTTTGGGGGGCGGAGCCGTTTGGGTGCATGCTATGGAATCCTATGGGTAAACCTGGTGTGTTCCAGGACTGCGCATTTTGAAGGCCAAGAGCAAGAAAGCGCCGCATGGAGTCGCGCCTTGCCACAAGTGTTGTTTCATTATGTTCCAACACGGCAGCGTCCTACCGCTGGCCACAGAAGTTGGCTTGAATTGGAATATGTTAAAATCATTTGAAATCAACATTAATACTCCACTTTGGACTTCATATAAATTCTCATTGGAATTGATCAGCTGTTGCTTTTGGTGTTGTCGCTGCGCTGAGGTGCTCAGGTTTGGCAAAGGTTTCTTCAGACAAAGAACCTATGAACTGGTGGATGAGAAACAGTGCTTTTGGCTGAATCAAATACTTCATGCAGTGACAGAAAAACGGTCAGTGTCTAGTGGACCCAACTTTATGGGAGGACACCGAGTGGTCAGTCAGCCGATGCCATGACATCCGACCATCATGTGTTGATTTGATGGAGTTGATGAATGTTGCTGCAGTGTTTCCTTCCATATTATCATATATTACCCAATGTTTGTAGCAACCCAAAAAATAACTACCGACAACTTATCATAACTTATCCCAATTTCATCCAATTTCCAGAAGGTCTCAACAATCCCCAATGGATCCAATGGGATGTTCATTCATTGGGTCTACCGCATTGGATGGAGTCAAAACTGTGGAGGTCTCCCTGTGCCGTGGCACATGCTATGTGCCGAGCTGCATGTTACAGACCGGAAACATGTGACAACTACATCGATCCTGATGGCTACATTGGATTGGAGCCTCGATTAGAATTGCTGTAGAATACTTTTGGATCAGTTTGACTTCAAGCTCACTTCATCCTCCATATTTTGCCTCCTTAGCTGCACACCTGAGGCATGTGCAGGTATTCCAAACACATGCACATGCACACGCAAGAGCCAAATCGAATGCACGCAGGTTCTCATGTGCACGGTTGGCTGGCTAAATGGCTGTTTCCTCGGAGCACTGGTCTCTATCCACATGGGTCCAATGTTTGCCTCTCCTTCATTTGTTACTCGCACTGGTCACATGACAGTTTCGTGTGCACAATCAATTCCATCATATTCCATCATGCAAAGTTGCAACTCACGGCCGATCTGCCACTTAGGACAGCAAAGCGGCTCAGGCTAGGATTGGTGCCTGCGGTTCTTGTATGGTATGTCAGATATGACATTCGAGGGAGAAAAGCTGATTACTATGGGCTTCGTTGGTGAATATGTGTAATTTATCGCTCTGGATAACTATTTTCGGGCTCATTGTCACAGCTTTTGCAGCTGTCGACCCTGAAGGCCAGCCAAAAGAACCTGCTGCCAATTTGTGCTCCGGTAAAGGGACTAGCAAAGGCCAATGGGGTGACGGAAACTAGCTCAAATTTGGTGCTTCAAATAAAAAGCAAACTATAGCAAACTTCTTCGGAGCTCATTCTGAGATATTTTGAGGCTTGTGGCCTCAAGTCAAGCAGTTGGAACGACTTGCAAGCGGCTTTTCAAATGGCCCAACTTGCTGACTGTTTAACGGTTTTGTTGATCCAGGACAGCAACCTTGTTGTTGTGAAGTAAGATGAAGTAAGTAGTTCAAATCCAATCCACACTTTCACGGATTTGATGCAATATAGTCTGGGCCGTTCATTCACTGCGTGGGTGCCATGTGCCACTAGTTTCCTGACCCAACGTGCACTATCAGCACCAGCTGAGGAAAGCAATACGTCCAGTGACACCAAACTGGGTCCAACTGCTTTGCGGCCATTCGTTTGGCAGCACTTGTTCAAAGAGGGCAAAGATGAAGCAATGCCTCGGACCGAAGCCTTGGCTTATGCAGCTGCGGTTTGTGACAAGCACGTTCTTCCATTTTGGTCCTGTGGCTGCATGAGATCAAGCTGACGGTTGTTCACTATGTAATGTGGGAACTTGTCGGTTACCGCCTTTGGTCAACTATGCCAAGTACGATGGCAGAATAGGCAGCATGCATTGTTTCTGCGTTGAGTCACGGACCGAAGCAAGAAAGACCGAACAGCTCTACACCGCATCAAATGAACCATAAGCCTGGAGCGCTGTTGCTATTGCATTGACGAGCGCATACGAGCGCCGAAACCAACAGAAAGAAGAGAGATGAAGAGAGTATGTTCATCCTGTTCATCACACATTTCACGCCTGGAAACATATATAGGTCGTGCGGCAGCGAAGAGTGCTCACTCTGCCAGGGAGTGGCCTCAATGTGCCTTACCTGAAGCTTTGGAACGTGGCCAACTCCGCAGCTTACTGAAGGTAGCAAAGCGAGGCTCTGAAGTTGATTGCGAGGAAATCTCTTACAATATAATCAGTCTACCATTTGTTAAGCTGTTCCTGTTTCATGCTCAGGATTGAGGTATTCTGGCAGACGCCGCAATTCAAGAGTCCATTTTCTGAACCAAGCCTTGCTTAATAACATGTGGCCCCTGCAACATCGATCGTTCGGCCTCGAGGTATACTTCATCGCAGAATCCAGACGAGTGGTGCAGCACCTTCAAACTTCCAGACAGCGAGAATCTGGTCACAATTATAATTTCTGTCCCGTTATGGGCCAAGGGCCAAGGGATATGGTCCTAAAACTTGAAGCACGCCGCGTTGCGTTGCTATTAGGATATATTTATTCCATAGTTGATGCTAATCTTGTGCTAATTATGGATGACAAGTCTCACATGATTGCGAACATTTGAGATCTTATTCTGACTGTCTTGCGCTCAAATGGATTCCGCTCGAGGAATGTGTCTGCATCCTATGCTCGAGATCTTGGCCGATATTTCAAATGCCACTATTTGGCAGGCGCTGTTCCAAATGGCTGGTAGCAGGGCTCAATTTCTCTGGTAGACTGTTGGACTCCAAAGATCTTTCGTTTGGTGGTAGTTAGGGGTCTTACTTCATGTACTTCTCCAGCCCAGTGCTGCACCATGTTTTTTCGGCAATTATTTTTCAGTCTTAGCCCCTGATCGAGGGGATATAATTATAATGAAGGCAACAGGGGTAACAGATGGCCTAACTAAGCGTAACTAACCGTGACAAAGGACTTCACCTGCACCTTGCTGCTGCGGCCCAATTTGCAGCCCAGCCAACCCTGTCACAGTCAGAGTCAAATTCTCTCTCCATCAGCGACTTCTATAATTAGGTATATTAGATTAGTACCCCGCATATAGTCACAATATACTCATAATATGGTCATATTGGTTAGCCATGTCTAGCCACTAGAGTGTAGTCATTTGTGCAGGATATTTGGGAAGCACCGATGACAAGCGCCGACTATCTGGCAGAGAGTCCACAACAGATGAGGTGTGCTCAGCACGCACTTTGTGTTCGGACTCTTGTCATGGGATGGTCTAGTAAAGGTGCAAAAAAAAGCGCGCACACCAGACACACGTCATTAAATTTGTAAGTTTCAAGTTTCAAATTGCCACACATACATCAAACTGAGTGAAGATTGGTATTGAGCAATGATGAGCAATGATAGGCAATGCTTCTTTTTTTCTCTCGGAGAGAGTTGTGGGTGATTGCCAGATATTACCAGCGATGCTGTTTTTGAACCATTTATTTTCCCCAAATGCTCCGCACTTGCAAATTCGAGCAGTTTCATCCAGTGGGTGGTGTGCAATTGGTCCTCTGGCAAATTGTGCCAGAGCATGCCAGAGCCACGAGTGCCTAGGAAGAGAACAGTCGATTGCCAAAACTGGACATGCGACCGGGCTTGCAGAAAGGCAGGGCTGTGACCCCTGGTTACCTGGTTTATCGATGGTTTTCCATCATGTTTTCAAGCCGAAAGGAGTTTGCATGTATTGCACGTGGATTGTGTTTGACCGCTACATGTGTTCATACATGTGGTGTTGTCCTGACGCATCTGACACTCAATCAAGAAGTTCCAGTGCAGGCACTGACGCCTATGCGGATTCGCAGTGTCGCATGTGCATAGAATTTGTTCAGCGTGCTGCTGCTGGCATGAGACCCAAGAAGTTCTGCAAGGCCATACCAGGCATCTCAGCAGGAACATCTCTGGACAACTTTGACGTCAAACGGCGCTATGCAACGTTTTGTCTTTCCACCACCTTTGAGTTGAACCAGATTTTGCAATTTTTTGCCAATGTGTGTAGAAGATTGTAGAAGTGTTGCAATATGTTGCAATACTGAGAGATACTTTCAAGTTGTTGAGGTGCACCGACCCTTGAAATCCATTGATATCGTACAGATCACCTCTGACATCTTTTGCATTGCAGAGGGTGGGCAAGGTGGAGCATATAAGAAATATATAGGAATTGCATGGAATTGCCACAGTCGGGATATCGCCGAGAGGTGAGTGCATCCGATGGAGAGACATGACAGAAACAGAGACGAAAGACATCAGTTGGCAAAGGTTCGATTGATTCGAGTTGTCGGATTGCTTGACTCCATTCACTCTGCTGCTAGCTGCTAGCCTTTGAGTGTTTGCGCCGAGGGATGTACGCTCAGCAGAAGATCTTCTGTGAAGGCACTTTGAATGACATGATGGATGCAGTGCCTGGTATCAAAGATGCCCAAGAAAGGTCGGAGATCCCAGTCATGCTCATCACAAGGTTCAAGACATGTTTTTCAAGTGTGGATGGTGCAGTATCACGAGTCTTGTTCTCTTGCTTTTGGAAGTGCGAGGACAATAGCAGCCTGAAATCGTATCTTTGAAGTTTGAGTCCATCATGATTTGAATGCCGATTCAGATGTTCCGGCATGTAAGCAGGTTCCAAGATATCCAAGATGTTGGTAAGTTGATGTAAGTTGATGTAAGTTGTAAGTAAATGTAAGTAAGTCAACTTCCTGATCCCAGTATCTACCATTCTTCTGGCAGTTGCGCCCAATTTTGTGGGATGTCAAGGTCAACCTTGGGCAGTTTGATCTGGGGATGGACCAGCTGCTTGGCAAAGATCCCAAAGGTGCAATTAAGCTGATGTCGTTCAGCCAAGCCCTTTTGCCGCACAACCATTGTGACATTTAGGATCCAATCTGCCAGTGTCACTCGAACAGAGGTCCCCAGGACTAGCAATTTGGAATGTAAATGCAAGACTGTATAGTGACTAGTTGCGTGTAAATCATTGTAAATCAGTTGTGGAGCATATCATATGCAGCATATCCTCGAATTGAAACAGCTCTGGGTTTGAATTGAAGATCTCTTGGCTTCGAGGCAAACTCACCGGGAATGTGTGCAACAAGTACTGCCAGCCATTGGTGAAGCGGAAGCCTGTGGTGCGCGAGTCGCTGAAGAATCCATCTCCATTGCTCTTGGCGGGTCAGGATACCTTGCCAGCGCCTCCTGGGAAGGCGCGGACTTGGACCAAGGCCCATTAAAAAAAATGTCTCCCTCATGCAAGATTAGCAAACTGCAGCAAACCAGGAGAAACATAGTTTTGTACGCCTTGCATCGCCTTGCTCCATTGCCGAATTCGTTTGAGAATTCTTTCGGTCGGATGCTGCGCTGCAGTGATGAATGGATCATGGCTTCCAGGTCACTGAGACGATGCAGCTGCAGACGGAAGCGCCGGAGGAGATCGTCAAATCGCCCTGGATGCAGCGGGCCATGCAACTCGACCTGCTCTGTGGTCGAGCCAAAGGGTAGGAATGATCCCTTTGCAACGATGAAAGAGATAGAGCAGATCTGCAGATGATAAGACCACAAGAACCGTTTTTGAAGACCATTTGATACATTTCATAGACAATATACATTTCATTTCATATAATATACTGAAATGGTTTCTCCTTTCCACCCCTGTTTCCGGAATGAGTGTGGTGGAGAGCAAAACCTCTCCCGAATTCTGATGTCTCTCAATAGCCTCTGTTTGATTTTATGAATCTCTAATCTTAATTACTGTCATCTTGGCTCCAAGGAAGAGTGTCTCTACGAGGCTGCCGTTGAGCATGTCCCTCTCAGGCCCACAGGCAGGACTGCTGCAGAACTGTTGAACCTGGCATTCATTGCAAAGTTAAAGCTGTGAGCATCCTACAGAAGGTTGAAGTCAGAAGCGGGATAGGTAAAACCTGGACCATATAGTACCTTACCTATCCTTATTTTATTTTCCCGACCTACTGGCCCATGCAGTGCTTCAAGTGCAGCTTTTCTACAGTTTCCTCCTTCGCAGGACCGTTTTTGCCTCACAAGAGGAGAAAGAAAAACGTCAACAAAGCACGTAAAGATTCTAATTATTAGACACAGAAATAAATAAGAATATTGAAGTAGCCCAGCGTCCCAGCAATGGCGAGATATGTTATGCTCCCAATACCGCCAATACCCGGTAAAGAGATGAGAGTCTCGACTCGGCACAGGTGGTTCTGTGGAAGTTAGATGATCGTATCCAATCTTCTATCAGCTGCTCTCCTGCAGACCGAAACCGGGACAAACAAAAGCCGGATAGCAATGGATAGCAGACGATGATCGTGGCCTAAAGGAGCTCAACTTTTGGTCGTAAGATGTTTCCAGTTGTCTATTTGGCAATTGCCTCGGGCAAAGAATTCAGAACAATTGAATCACTTGACTGGACACGACCCCTTTGCATTCAGACACTCTTAGGTGGTTGGGAAGCTTTGCTGAAAGAAATTGCCTGGGACGGAACCTTCACGCAGAAGAGGGTATGGCCCAGAACAAGTTCCGTGCCATGCACTGGTTGAAAGTTTGAGCCACCCAGGGACTGTGCTCCACGATGCGCTTGATATCATTTGATAATTAATAAGATAATCGAAGTTTATCTAAGTTTGATTTGCTTCTGCGCGCTGCCACAGGACACTCTCGGGGCGTGCTAGTCTGGATACTTCTGTTTTATGCCTGGTCAGACTTTTGAAGGATTCAGCACTTTGCCTTGTTGGCATGAGGGTCTTGGGCCCTTTGAGCCCGGGTAGGATGGTTCAGATTGGCGCAGCCAGATCCGCCTGAGGTACACAGGGGTTGATGTCCAGGAAAGTTCGGGAAGCCGTTTTCTTGATGCTCAAAGAGGCCACCTTGCTGAGGACAGGAAGATAGCTGGAAGGATTTGGAAGGTAAGGATGAGTCAGGATGAGCATAGGCACAGAAATGATGCTGGCGATGTTTGGTGGTGGAGTTGGCAATTCTGATGAATGACTGATGATTCGCCATTGATCAGTGCAGAAGCCAGTTGCTCAATTGCATCCGACACTCGAGATGGGCCAGAAAATCGCGCACGCCTGTTTCACCTTTCAAGGACTCATATTAACTTCATCTCAGACATTCTGGACACCAAAGTGAACCTCCGAGTTGCAAGGTGGGTTGGCTCAGTGGGCAGTAGATGATATCAGAATCTATTAGATGTAGTGGAAATCCATGTGCTGCAGTCCGCGTTGTATTCCACTTGAACAAGACTTTCATAACCACTTTCATATTTTGCAGTGATTTGGACATACTTAGAACATCTTAGAACGTTTTGATGTGTTTAACGTTGGTTTTGTTGTCTTTTGGTCCAGCAGCTCCAGAGCATCGCTTCGCCAGGCAGGCGGCTGAAGACTTGATCCATCGAGTGGATTTGTTGGTGGAGAACCTTGGGGCGATGAGCCAGGCATTTCTGCATGAAATTACCGAGATAAAGTGAAATTGTCCCAGGTATTGGCATATTGGCATGCCAGGTGTAGGAACGACATGTACATGGCGATGATATACATTATAGTCTATACCAGTCATTTGATAGTATATTGATGGAACATGAAGGTATCATAAGGATTCATAAGGATCAATAATATTGGTATCCAACTGAAGCTCTCAGCGAAGGCGTTAAGTAATGTGTGGAATGTATAGGCCATCCTGGGCAAGGTCAGTGGCAAGGTGTTGCTCCACATGGCCCCTATGGCAGCGATGGCAGGTGATGGACAGCATCTCACTCAGCAAAGCGCCTTCAAAATTACGGCGACAACTGCAGCGAAAGGCCCGTGACAGGGAGGAGGTGCCTTGACTCTGTCGGAAGGGGTCGGAAGTGGCAAGTGATGGCAAGTGTCCAGGAAGTTGTGGATGACTGGTTTTGCTTTGTTTCCATCAGACTCCGATAGCGCCAATAGCCCACTTTCAATCTGGCATTTGGTTGACAATTTAGACATATTTGAATTATGTACGAATGAATATGGAAAAAAGACAGGTGTTACTGCAGCACGTTTGGTCCAGTTTGTGGTGCTCTTGGCGCCTATCATATATCGATATCATTCGATATCGTTCTCTCATGTTCTCTCAATTCTCCCGTTGCCACGGAGGTTGTGAAATGCTACTCTGTGGTGGTTGCTCGGCATGAGACCCTTGGCTCAGATCTGCATGGTCGGTGTTCACCTTTGTGCAGAAGGGACCAGTGTGCAGCTGAAAGCAGGGATTGAATGCAATCATTCTTGTTCAATCATGATTGCATGGACCATACTGTAATGCAATAAGGATCCAAATAAATCCAAATAACGTATTACCGTATTAATATATTTTATAATTTATAACTTATAACAATATAAATATGATAAAATAAACGCCTGATGAAACCACGATCCGATCTGCCATCAGCTGCCCAGGAAGTATATCCCCATCATGGAAGAGCTGAGCTCAGCGTTGAAAGACGCCACTGATCCACATCTGCAAGAGTTGTTTTGCACATGTTTATTTGTATGAACCGTTGCGTGATTATTACTGAATGCCAGCTTCTCCTTGCTATGATTCACATTTGAAACATGTTGAAACGTTGAACATGAAACAATGAAACAATATTGAAACAATGAAACAATGACGCACATGCTCGAGTTTCTGGCCTTATCATGACTCTGCATCAGATTGAGAGCACAATTGCGACAGCTGCCGAGGACAAGCTTGTGGAAGCTCGTCAACGAGGTGTGAAGTACTCGCCAAAGGATACAGGACTCTTGGGCTCACGAGCGTTGAAACGGCAGTGCTTCCTGGCAGATTCAGATGCATTTCACTTCCTGGCCGGAGGGAAATGCCGCCAAAAGTACTTCTTGGCCTAGTGTCGCAGATCACTGGAGCTGCTTCCAACAGAGGTTTCTGATTTTGACTTGTAATGCAGCGCGTGGCATGGAGATTTGAATAGAATTGATTTATAATCATTTTTTCCCAAGAGTAGGTCCGTATTTCGGATTTTCTTTTGCGCAAACTGTTTCTTGTGCAGCGTTTCGCTTGGAAGGACTCCTTGATGTTCTGACCAAGTTCTACCTTGTTCTTCCCGAGGAGGACTTCCGGCTGCTCCTTTGTCTCAAAGCAGAGCCCGCACTTTGCTTTGTCTCAAAATTCTCAAAGCAAATGAAAGTAGCTCTTTTTGATTCTTTTTGTCTCATGGTATTTCTCTCAGTTGTCGCTAAGATACCGGCTGGTAAATGCTGGTAGATGCTGGAAAGGTGTTCTTTGTTTCGTACAGGCAGGGCAGGTTGGTCATTGCTCGTTGATTCAGGGACTGTCCAAGTGTGCAGGAGCAGACGCGATTCACAAGACTCAAACAGTGGCTGAATCCGTTCAACTTGTTCCGCCACTTGGCGCAATTGTCAGGGGGAATGAATACCGTTGAATACCAGTACTTATGTTTTGGAATGAAATAGAAAGATATGAAGCACTGTGTAGCAAATGTAGCAATCCGTTTTACGTATAGATAGGCTGCTGCAATAGCAGTGTTCCACGGTTCCAGGTGCAAACATCACAACCGTATCCAGCGGCTTATTGAGTGAAAGTAAGCTGCCGTGAATTGCCAGCCACCTCGAGCATGGCCATGGGTTTGGATCAGTAAAAATCACGTAGGACCAAGAAATTTGTTTTGTGAATTTGTGTTTTTTTTTATTGTGGCCACTGCAGTTCTGGTGATCCATCTTGATCCTTGATCTGTTCGGAAGCCTTTTGCTATGCCAAGGGACCCGTTTGAAGATTGACAAACTTGTGAAAGCGGATGCGAATCCCGGCTTGTATCTTACGCATGGGCAGCAGAGACTCATCTCCCCTGCGGCAGGGGCCCTGCTCTACTCTAAAACGCACAGCCACACAGAGAGCAAGGATTCATCATTACATTGATCCGCAAACAAACCAGTGTACCAGTGTCCTACAAAAGAATAAATGAAGGCTGGGGTCACCATCGTGACTACCCAGCGTCCAACGTAAGGTCTTCTGTGTTGTGATTGTTCCTGTCACTGCTTGGGATGTTTCATATGGTCATCATATGTCATCATTTTCTCAGGAAAGATTGCTCCTTTCGCAAGGCATGTTGTGATGGGCCAAATGCACTGCCAATCAAGCCAGTTCTCACGTTCATCGCTCATCGAGCATGCAGCATTTCATTTATCATGGGCAGTGGGCTTGCTACTATACACATGTTACACCATGTTACACCAGACCAGCTGGATGTCGGCTGCAAAAAGGGGTCTTTATGGTCATGGGTTCATACTAGATCAGCGCGGCACAAAGGCAACTAGATGTTGAACCAACAGTAGCACAGCGCTCATTGCATATTTTTCCCAGCTGCTCGCCTTTTGATAGCCAACCATTTCTGCGACCAAAGTGTCTTGTTCCCAGCTTGCCAAGAGTTCTTGGAAGGTTCGAAAGATGACGCGAAGTGGCTTGTGGAAAGCACCTCGGTACCACCCCAATCTCAGGATGGCATGCGACTGACATAATGATGTCATTAACTAGCTTTTCTTAGAGTCATTAACAGTGAATGTCACGTTTGACTTCGAAAGGGTCAGCAGTTCAGACTTACTGCAATACACGATGTCAATGTCTTGTTATCTCAAGCTGAGGAGTTTCAGACTTGTTGCACTGAACGGACACAACAAGTTCTTGGCTGGGAGACCAACATAAGTGCCTTGTTCGTAAGTTTTTGCAGGTTGTTGGTTTTGCATGGTTTTGCTTTGTGGATAGGCTTTGGTTCATAATTAGGCAAGTACGGCGGAAGGAGCTGTTGCATGGTAATGCCGAGTATTGCCGCATAGATCGTGTTCCAAAACGGCTAAGGAATCGTGAACATGCAGATCACCAAGGTTCTGGATATGATGGGCTATGTGTCTCTTGGTAGAAGCACCGCATTGTCGGAATCTCTGTTCGCCATCTACGAAATCGGCTGCTCGCTTTTGATTCTATTGTGATATGTTGTGATATTTATGATGCATGGCTTCCTGCAGATCTTTGTCTGTTGCTTGTTGCCCCAGTGCAACTGATTGGACACTACATGTGGTGCGCAACGAAAAATGTAGCTAGTGACCTGCGCTTGGCAAAGATGTTCACAGAATGAGCGTGGGAGTCAGGGCCCAACCCTGAGCCCTCCCGTTTGAAACCCTAGCAATCCCTAGCAAGTCTAGCTTGATTGTGTCGCGACTTCAAACGATGGCAGCTCAGGAAGGGAAACTTGCTCACACGCAACATCCGGAAGGCCTTCAGATATACCAGGCACACCACGAGCAAACGCAACTTGGGATCTCGAGTAGCATGCAGCAACTCCCAAAGGACATCAAAGGATCTGAACAGCCTTCGTTTTGCCACTAGAAGAGTTTGTATCAGTGGCCATTTGCTACGTCAGAGTCATAGCTATATATGTAGTCGTGGGATGTCATGGAATGTCACGTGGGCTTTGAGTAGGAGCTGGATAATGGCTGCTGGACATGATTGCATTCTTCCTTTGCACCAATTTGCAATCCTCGTTTTACTGCAGGGCAGTGCTTTTGGGCATTGAGCAAAAGCGCAGCATTTGGATAGAAGAGGAAGCAGCGGACATGTTGCTGGGGACTTGGATGCTTGGACCGCATTTACAGATATAGGATAGCAGCGGATGCAGCGAGAGCTGCTACTGGGGCTATTGAACCCAGTCCAATTTCCGAGAACGCTCCAAGTATATTGCCTGCTGGCAAGCTCTCAGACATTCTCAGACTACAAGATTATCAAATATGATCAAAGCTTACTACCAATAGAACAGAGCACAACGTAATACAGTAGATGGACAAAGCGTTCAAACACTGCAACATACATTACGATCATTACGTTGAACCCCCACGCCCCCAAATCTCAATGTTTCAGCGCCGGTGTTCACAAAAGTGATGTCAGGGGGGTGTGATTTCTTTGGTCCATAGGGGCAAACGCACTTCAGGTCATTCACGTTGAACTGTGGGGGCGAGGGGTTGTATGGATAGAAGGGGTTTGAATAGTTCGTCCATCTACGGTAGGACACAATAATTAGACACAGAGCCCATCGATCTGAAAGCAACGAACCAACATGAAGAAGCTAGATATACTTCATTATATTTATAGAATCTTAATGAATCCTATAGGCAAATCATAGTGAGGTAAGTAAGGTAATGGTCGGGAAGCTGAAGCTAGCTGCTGGCCGTACGGGACGCCACGGGACGCCACACCAGGAAAGACTTCCAGAAGGCGGTCGATGATGAACCTGGGCAATGCCTTGAGTCTTCAAAGTCGGTACATGATGGATATGATGGTACATGCAATGTCAATTCATGTCAGCCATTGCAGCCATTGCACTATAAGTCACTATATTGGATGGGCATTCAAAGATTTTGAAAATAGATAAATCATAATAAATCCTGGAGCAGTTTTGTTCACGATCTGTCTATTGCCGAATTTACCGAGGAAAAGGCCGGGAATCAAAAACGCGGCGCAACGTTTCGCCAGATGACGGAGGACATGTACAACTCTGTGGGTGCCTCGATACTGATCTGATCTGGGCCGGTGATGGCTGGTGCTTTGTCTAAATAGCCTGTATCACATAATATCACATATGTTTTTGAAGAGTTCGATTTGTTTAAAGGTGACGAACCAATCGTAGATTTTGCAACTTGCGACGATTTGCTCATTGAACCCACAAATTGAACTGTTTGAGAAGCAGCTGCAGTGCAGCAGTAGCTAAACTTCACAGTGAGAGCAGGACCCCACAGATCCCCACGGTTTACCGTATCCGGGACAGACATCGTCTCGTGTGTGTGTGTGTGCCCTCCATATGTAGAGGCTCAGTGGAAGGAAATTTGATATGATTCCCCTTGTCTTAGTTGACTGCGTGACTGTGTGACTGCGATGAGCTGTGCCAATGTGCCAGCTACACCGGTGCGGATGAGTGTGAGCCGTACTTCTGTCTCTTCACCAAGGCCGACAGGACAAGTTTCTGTTGGCATCTGTTGGCATGCCCAGCTTGAAGGCAGAGACTGAGTGCGATGAACCACAGATAGAACTCCAGGATACTCAAAAGATTGTTCAGTGTGTGGCAGAGAGGAACATCACAAGCCCAGAGGTATCGAGAGTGACGTGAGCATTTCGGGTCTTTCAGCAGTGTGCTTTTGCCTTGCGTGCTGGATGCGATGTTTGCGATGTTGATTTCTATTTCAAGAGTGAGAGGGTTGAGAGGAGTGAGAAGATATCAACGTTTTGGAGCCATTCCTGGCATGGAGGGCATTGGAAGAAGATCATTACGCTCATCATCGCTCATCACCATATACAATCTGTTTTCCAGCTGTCTTTAGCCTTCTTTCGCATGCTCTTTGCTCTTCTAGTAATGCTATTGATATTGTTCTGTTTAAACACTTTGCCTGATTTGCACCTTGGAAAGACAGGAGCAATTCAACACGGATATTCGTGTTGGTTTGTTTAGTCTGTTTGGTCTGGCTTCATAGTCACCATTTTGGTGATGATCTTTTGGCAGCCTCAAAATGGTGTTCTGCGTGGATTGCATTTGCATCAGCCAAAAGGATACCGATTTGAAAGCTCAATCGTCAATCGGCTCAATCTATTTTTAGTCTGGTTGGACTGCTGAAAATCGGACTCGATGCTAATTCTGTGGGATCCAACCGGGACTCAGACCACCTGAGGGTTGGCCAGATGTTATTCATTGCCGTGCTCTCAACAAGAGTGCACGTTTTCAGAAGGAGATTTCGGCAGCTCTTGTGCAGCATCACTCTGATGCCAGTTGGGCTGCTGCCTTTAAGAGGCCCAGAAGGAGAATACACAACCTTTTTGGCAAATGCTTTTCGGCCATGGCCCGACTCGTGGTCGAGATGGTGAGTGATTTTCTTGTGGTTGGCAACTATGGCGCCTTAACGTCCTTCATCATCAACAACAACAACAACAACAACCAACAACATCGAACCTGGACTCAGCGGTTGCGGTGTTTGTTCGAGCTGGCAGCTTTCTTGCAGAGCAAGAAAGAAAGATCAGGAAAAGAAACTCATCATCAGGCTAACCTTTCTGGGGACAGTTTACATTGCAGGCTTCCTGGCACCAGTAGATGTGGCCTATGGACCAGCTGCATTTGTTGCTCCTGCTGTGCTTATTGTCCTCTCTGGCTCAGTGGCAGGCAATGTGAGCGTCGGCACTTTGCGTCGCTATTTCCGGAATTTGGACATCATGAAGCAGCAGTTGCTGTCCATATCTTTCGATACTGCTTCCAGTACTTGTTGCAACAGTAACCACCGCAGCCCTTCAGGTGAGCCAGTGATTTTTGACCGGAAACTGGTCAAGGAATGCGTGAATGCGTGGCTTGGTAGCCAAGAGGCATATGAAAACAGCGTGCGCTGAGAGATCCGTGAAATTACTACAGTTTCAATGATCTCAGGGCGCGCATTGCTTTCAAACCCACGAACTTGCAGAGCAAGTTTTCACCCCCGAGGTCGGCCCTAGCATCATTTATGCCAGTGATGTGGGGTTTTATGGGCCAAGCAGCCAGCGAATGGATCATGCCTTCAGAAGAAGTCTGGCAGAAATCATCTCTGGCCTTCTTGGTCCATGGTTTGATCTGTTGGAGTTGACCATCCGTGTTTGCAGGCTGACACGGGCAAGCGGCAAGGCCAAGCAGTCTATACCTCGAATTCCCCAAAAATGTGCTGTTTTGCTTCACTGTGTCCGCGTGTTGCCGTCATAGCATGCTAGTGGTTTTTGTTTGCCATCCGTGGGATGCTCCCGATTCTGCGTGCAGGAACCTTTTCCGGTTTGCTGTTATGTTCCACGCTCGCTTTGCACCTGACCATTGGCATCAGGGTTTTCTTGAAACGGTCATGAGACCAGCCAGTGCTGAATGAGCCAGCATGTGCCGTGCTCTCGCATGCTCCAGCTGCTTGGTTGTTTTTTTCTGCAGGTGAATCGGTGAATTGATTGTTGAAAGGTTTGAAGACACGCTTTTCGCTGGCCGAAGTCTGAATTCACAGAGAAATCCCGTTGGATGCTTTGAAGGTCCCTGGTAAAAAAAATGAGAGATATTGGTTTGCCGATGGTATTGTGTCAATGGTGCCTTTAAGTTCTCATGACTCATGCATGTGTTTCTGGGAGATTTCCAGGCAGCAAGGTTTGAATGTTCAGTGAATGAGAACCATGTTTTGATGTGGCAACCGCATTCATCTACTGAGTCCTACCTACCACGTGCTTCGCTAATCCGCTAATCTTTGCTACATACTTTCATGATGGGTGTATGGTGTTGTATCATGTTGTATCAGTCCTCACTTGAGCACCGCGCTATGGTCCCTCTAGAGTCAACACTCATGGTTGGATCATGGTGGAACTAGACAAGATTGGACAAGAATCAACAAAGAAACGATGGAACAACTGTGCTGCAGAGGTGACCGCGGTGTACGACAAGGCCTTTTCAAAGAGTTGAGGCACGGGATCAGCTTCAGCGCGGCAAATGGATGCAAATGGTGCAGAGATTTTGCGGGGGGATATCGGATATTATTGAATGATATTGGAGCCAGCTATAGGGCCACGCAGCCAATGTGTCAGAGCGAGTAGCATATTCCTCCGGCTTTAAGATGCATAGGTTCGACGTGGTGAAGCGCAACGCCCAGGAAGAACTTCAGAGACTTGCTTGCAGTTGATTCGCCCAATTTGTTTGGAAAAGATTGCAGGTAGGATCACCTAGAGGCCCGCGTGATCAGTACAGTCCTGTCAACTTGTTCGGCATCTCGTTTGCGCCAAAACATGGAAAGGGAGATGTATTCCAAACAAAATATATCATCATAACGGCATATACTGCACAACGCTTAACGTATCTTAACATTACTTTATGATCTTTATGTCCATATCATCAAAGGAAGTTTAGGGGGAGAAACTTCCGTGTTACGGACTTTTAGAATGTCAGGGAAAGAGTTAGTCAAAGAAAGAGTTCGCAAAGAAAGAGTTCGTCAGGGAAAGAGTTAGTCAAAGAAAG